>ENA-UEPW01000078-UEPW01000078.1-human-gut-metagenome-genome-assembly--contig:-NODE-78-length-86223-cov-41.810914_pt1 | contig 86223 bp, 75 predicted proteins | sample MGYA00242935_ERZ507936 | MGnify/ENA primary metagenome ERZ507936 (study PRJEB26167, sample SAMN06115469) | human gut metagenome | host: Homo sapiens | place: China:Chongqing | collected 2016-06-23... | reverse complement strand
ACTTAAACTTCATTGCGATTGGTTGCTTATTTTTCTAATGAAAATTATAAAAGTGACTGGAATTAAAACAAGTTTATAATTAATTATATCATCTATTCTAGTCTATATTTTTTATATATAATATGATTTATAAATCTATTGACATAATGAAATTTATCATGGCTTTATTTGTAGTCACGATACATTGTTATATTGTAAATGAGATTCAAATTGATTGGTTAAAACGAATTTGTACTGCCCTTATTTATTCAGCAGTTCCATTTTTTTATGTCACATCTTCATATCTATTATTCAGGCATATTCAATATAATGGGAATCAGATTATCAATCAAAGTGTATTCAAATCAAAACTTAATAAATATTGGCATCACATTGCAAAGATGTATATACTTTGGTTCATTATATATCATTTAAAAGATATTAAATGGCTACTTGTTCATCCATTTGAAAGTTCAATCAGTATAATAAAGGATTTATTATTTTGGGGATGTGGACATTTATGGTATCTATGGGGATTACTAATAGTCCTACCTACAACTTATGTAACCTTACGCTATCTTAAACCATTCCTTATAGTAATTATAGGGTTTGGACTAATATGTATTTTTAGACTATATTCTCATTTTGGGGCTGTTGAAAATCCTACGTGGTGGCAAACTCCATTAGTTTACATGTGGCAAGGACACGTATTTAACGTCTTTGGAATTTGTTATGCATGGGCATTTATCTCTGTAGGCATATTCATGGCAACAACAGATAAATGGAAACAGATAACAAACAAATATTTATATATCATATTGATAAGTAGTCTTATTATTTGCTGTATTGACACAGGATCTGTTTCTATTGGCTATCAACCAGTTGCTTTTGCACTAGTAGCTTTATGTTTACGCTGGAATATAAACTCTGAATCATTCTTTCTAAAACATTGTAGAGATGTCAGTACTTATATTTACTTGATACACGGACTTGTCATATTCCTATCTTGTATAATAATTGATATCCCAATAATAAGATGGATACTTAGTCTAACAATAAGTTCCATCACAGCTCTTATACTTTCAATTATAAAGAAGAAACGACACACGAAAAAATAGCTTCTGAGAAATGATTACAATATTAATTAATGCATATGCCTGTTCTCCCAATATGGGCAGTGAACCTGGAATGGCATGGAACTGGTGTGTAAATCTAGCAAAATATTGTGAGTTGCACATCATTACGGAAGGAGAATTCCGAGAAAAAATAGAAGCTACGTTACCAACTCTTTCACAAGGTAAAAATATGCATTTCTACTATAATCCTGTTTCAGAAGAAATACGGAAGATGTGCTGGAACCAGGGAGATTGGCGTTTTTATAGGTACTATAAGGAATGGCAATGGAAAACTTATCAGATAGCAACGGATATTTGTCGAAAAAACCATATTGACATTCTGCACCAATTAAATATGATTGGATTCCGAGAGCCGGGATATTTATGGAAGATTACTGATATTCCTTTTGTATGGGGGCCTGTAGATGCGAAAGAGAGTTTTCCCACAGCTTATCTGGAAGGAGCTAATCTTAAGACAAAATTATTTATGCAATTGAAAAATGCTATTACAAAATGGCAACTTCAACATGCAAAAAGAGTCCAACAAGCTATAAAACGCGCTTCTTACGTAATCTCAGCATCTTCTAATTCACAACAAACATTCAAAAAATATTTTCAGATTGATTCCCCCCTATTAAATGAAACTGGTTGCTACATTCAGGAACATCCGATTATAGACAAATTGCAAAAAGAAAATTTGGATGTACTTTGGGTAGGAAAACTGGATTTCAGAAAACAATTAGGTTTAGCTTTACGAAGCGTTGCAAAAACACAGAATCCTCATATTAAACTACATATTGTAGGAGGAGGAAACAATCTTCCCTATCAAGCATTAGCAAAAGAATTAGGCATTGAATTTCAATGCAAATGGTATGGTGCTATATCACATGAGGAAGTACAGAAAATCATGCAAGAAAGTGACATTTTTTTCTTCACCAGTGTTGCGGAAGGAACTCCACATGTGGTATTGGAGGCTATCGGGAATAATCTACCTGTAGTTTGCTTTGATACTTGTGGACAAGGTGATTCAATAAATGAAAAAGTTGGAAGAAAAATAAAGTTATCTAACCCTACCACATCTATTTATGAATTTTCCAAAGTATTAAACGAATTAGAGAACAATCGAATTTCAGTAAAAGAGATGTCCCAAAATTGCAAAAAAAGACAACAGGAACTATCATGGGAAAATAAAGCCCAACATATGATAGAATTATATAATAAAGCATTAAACTCAACGATATGAAAAATTATACTATCGCCGTAGCCGGCACAGGCTATGTAGGTCTGTCCATCGCTACACTTTTATCCCAACATCATCAGGTGACGGCTGTGGACGTAATCCCCGAAAAGGTAGAGAAAATCAATAACCGCATCAGTCCGATCCAGGACGAGTATATCGAAAAATACCTGGCTGAAAAGGATCTGAACCTGAAGGCTACACTGGATGGAGCGGCAGCCTATAAGAATGCGGATTTTGTGGTGATCGCTGCACCGACCAACTATGATCCAGTGAAGAATTACTTCGACACGAGTCACGTGGAAGAAGTGATCGACCTGGTGCTGGAGGTGAATCCGGATGCCGTGATGGTGATCAAGAGTACCATCCCGGTGGGTTACTGCCGCAGCCTGTATGTGAAGTATGCGAAGGTGTTCCGCGACACACCGGCCCTGCAGGGAAAGAAGTTCAACCTGCTGTTCTCACCGGAGTTCCTGCGGGAAAGCAAGGCGCTGTATGACAACCTGTATCCGAGCCGGATCATCGTGGGCTATCCCAAACAGATTGAAGGACGGGACGAAGAGAACGAGGCGATCCGTGCCATTGCCGGAGAACATTTGGAGGAGAAGGCCAGAGAATTTGCAAAGCTGCTTCAGGAAGGAGCAATCAAGCAGGACGTGGATACGCTATTTATGGGTCTGAAGGAAGCGGAAGCGGTGAAACTGTTTGCGAATACCTACCTGGCTTTGCGCGTTTCTTACTTTAACGAGCTGGACACGTATGCGGAAGTGAAGGGACTGGATACACAGGCGATCATTCAGGGTATCTGTCTGGATCCGCGTATCGGTACGCATTACAACAATCCTTCATTCGGTTACGGCGGTTACTGTCTGCCGAAGGATACGAAGCAGCTGCTGGCCAACTATCAGGATGTGCCTGAGAATCTGATTCAGGCGATCGTGGAAAGCAACCGTACGCGCAAGGATTTCATTGCGGATCAGGTGCTGAAGATAGCAGGTTATTATGATTATTACAACCGGGGTGACTTTGATCCGGCTTCGGAAAAGCAGTGTGTCATCGGAGTGTACCGACTGACCATGAAGTCGAACAGCGATAATTTCCGCCAGAGTTCCATCCAGGGGGTGATGAAGCGTATCAAGGCGAAAGGGGCGCAGGTGATCATCTACGAACCGACACTGGAAGACGGAAGTACCTTCTTCGGGTCAAAGGTGGTGAACGATCTGGAAGCATTCAAGCAGCAGAGTCAGGCCATCATTGCCAACCGCTATGACAACTGTCTGGACAGTGTGAAGGACAAGGTGTACACGCGGGATATTTTCCGCAGAGACTGATTCTCCCTTAATAATACTCATAAAGTACATTTATTCCTCCTAATACACAAAGATGAAAATCTATCCATATATGCTTAAATATTCAGCTCTTCCGAAAGAAAAGAAAAAGTTATCATCATTAAATGGATACAAGGTGCTGATCGATACTATTAATACACATTAACATAATACAGCTACAGAAAAATCAGATTTTTATATCCATCAAAAGTAAATAAATTACTATAGAGTAAAATCTATTTGAACAAAAAACATTATTAATAAAAAAATAAGACAAGACTTTTCTACATAATGTAAAAATGAGACAAAGAGAGATTAGTATTGATATATTAAAATTTATTGCAGCCCTTATTATTACCAATTCACACATGGAGCTGCTTTACGGGAAATATAGTGCTTTAGCCACAGGTGGAGCTATAGGTGATGTATTGTTCTTCTTCTGCTCAGGTTTTACCCTATTTCTCGGGAAAATGGGAAGATTTGACAACTGGTATAAACGAAGAATCAATCGGATATATCCCACAGTTTTTGCATGGGCAATCATGGGAGCTTTCATTTTCGGCTATCACAATGATATGAAGTATACACTTATAGATGGTGGTGGCTGGTTTGTTACTTGCATCATGATTTATTATGTAATCCTATATATCATTCGGCGAATAATGCAAAATAAGCTGAAATGGGCTTTTATGATCACAAGTATCATTGTAATTGCATGGTATTTCATCATGAATCCACCATTCGGATTTAATATGTATGGTGCTACATACTTTAAATGGGGACATTATTTCCTGTTTATGTTATTGGGAGCATCATTAGGAATCATGAATAAAGACAACTGGAAGTATAGCTTTAAAAGAGATGGACTTAAAGCACTTGGGTGCACTTTCGTATATTATAGTATGCTAACTGCCGCAAGAAAAATAGAAGTTGCGCAGCATCTTGAGTTGCTATCCCTAATTCCTTTACTAGGCATAACTTTTTACTTATATAAGTTCTGCAACTCATATATAATGAAAAAGTTATATTATAATAAATACATCGGAGCCATCATTAAATTCATTGGAGGATTGTGTCTGGAAATTTATCTCGTGCAGGGATCATTATTCACCGACAAGATGAATAAGATATTTCCACTGAATCTGCTCATTATGCTAATTATTATTATTGCTGTCGCATATATTCTAAGATGTTTAAGCCGGATTTTTGCCCAAACATTTAAACCGGAAGATTACAACTGGAAAGAGGTGTTTAAGGCCTATTAAATTTCTCCAAGGCCTATCTCTAATATTCCTAGTGTCACAATTGTAAATTCTAACCATACATGCTTAAATTAAAGGATTTATCGCTTCTGGGAAGCAGAAGAGAGTTATCATTACTGCCTGAAGGCAAGGTGCTGATCAACACCATCAATGCACATTCGTATAACACGGCACAGAAGGATCCGCTCTTTGCAGAGGCTCTCCAGAAAGGGGATGCTCTGGTGCCGGACGGGGCCAGCATCGTAATGGCCTGCCGGTGGCTGAAAGCCAAATCGCAACCAAAGGAACGGATTGCAGGATGGGATCTGTTTGAACATGAAATGGAACAGCTGAACCGGCGGGGAGGCAAATGTTTCTTCATGGGAAGCAGTGAACGGGTGCTGGGACTGGTCAAGGCCAAAGCTGCGGAGGTGTATCCGAACATCACGGTAGAGACGTATTCCCCACCCTACAAGCCGGAATTCAGCGACGAGGAGAACCGGCAGATCATTGAAGCGATCAACAAGGCTAATCCGGATCTGCTCTGGATCGGCATGACAGCGCCGAAACAGGAGAAATGGGTCTACACGCACTGGAAGGACCTGGACATCCACTGCCACTGCGGTGCCATCGGAGCAGTATTCGACTTCTTTGCGGGAACCGTGGAACGTGCCCCGAAATGGTGGCAGGAACACAGTCTGGAATGGCTGTACCGGCTGATCAAGGAACCGCGACGGATGTGGAGACGGTACATTATCGGAAACATGCTGTTCCTGATCAACATCGCAAAAGAGAAATTCTAAAAAACATATCAATCCTTTTCATAACTTCTAACCAACAATTCTATGGGAAATAAGCTACTGACCTACAAGCGGATGGTGAACACAATGGTCATCATCACGGAGACTCTGATCTGCGGCGGACTGTTCGGACTGTTTTACAGCTGGTCGCAGGGAAGCAGCTGGGAAAAGACAATGGGAGTACCGCAAACGCAGATCATGCTGACGCTGATGCTGTGTTACTTCATAACGGCAATCAATACGGGAGTTTCGCTCTACAACCGCAAAGTGTATGCTTACCGGATTGTGGGCCACGTGGTGCAGAATGTGTTTGTCTTCGCCATCCTGGCAGGATGCATCCTCGCCATAGGACAATATACGGATCCGTGGTCGAAGCTGTTTGCGGGCTATCTGGCAACCCTATTTATCTGTCTGGCGGCATTCCGTCTGATTCTGCGCTACCTGGTGAAGAGTTACCGCTCACGGGGTGGAAACCTGCGCTACGTGGTGCTGGTGGGAAGTTATGAAAACAATGTGGAGCTGTACCGGGAGCTGACGGAAGCTTCGTATGCGGGATTCCGGGTGATCGGTTATTTTGACCACGAACCCGGCAACCGCTATCCGAAGGAATGTCCGTATCTGGGACGGCCGGAAGACGTAAATGCCTATCTGGGACAGCATCCGAAGGTACACTTCCTGTTCTGCTGTCTGCCTTCGAAGGACCGGGACGTGATCATTCCGATCATCAACTTCTGCGAGAACCATCTGGTGAGATTCTACAGTGTGCCGAACGTGCATAACTACCTGCAGAACCGGATGTACTTCAACATGCTGGGCAGTGTACCTTTCCTGAGCCTGCGGCCGGATCCGCTGAGCCAGCTGGGAAACAAGTTCGTGAAACGGACGTTTGACATCGTATTCTCGCTGTGTTTCCTCTGCACGCTGTTTATCCCGATCCTGATCATTGTGACCATCATCACGAAGATTACCATGCCGGGGCCGATCTTCTTCAAGCAGAAACGGAACGGACTGAACGACAAGGAGTTCTACTGCTACAAGTTCCGGAGCATGAAGGTGAATGCGGATGCGGACAAGGTGCAGGCAACAAAGGATGACCCGCGGAAGACGAAGTGGGGAAACATCATGCGCAAGACGAGCATCGACGAGCTGCCGCAGTTTATCAACGTGCTGATGGGCGACATGAGCGTGGTGGGACCGCGTCCGCACATGCTGAAGCACACGGAGGAGTATTCGAAACTGATCAACAAGTATATGGTGCGCCACCTCGTAAAGCCGGGAATCACGGGCTGGAGCCAGGTGACGGGTTACCGCGGAGAGACGAAGGAGCTGAAGGACATGGAGGGACGTATCCGCGGGGATATCTGGTACATCGAGCACTGGAGTTTCTGGCTGGATCTGTACATCATCTACAAAACTGTGGCGAACGCCGTACATGGAGAAAAGAATGCATATTAAGAAATTGAGAAAAGGCTGCCTCTTGCGGGCGGGAATCCTGGCCGCTCTCCTTTGCGGGCCGGGATTCGTTACGGAAGCAAAGGCGCAGTTCAACCTGGGCATGACAGGGGGACTGATGGCTCCGACAGCGGAAATGAACGAAACGGGAACATTCATGATCGGAGGAAACTTCATGCCGGAGAAGGGAAATCCCTTCGGTTATAATACGGGAAACTACTTCGTGGACTTCACCCTGTTTTCCTTTCTGGAACTGGCTTACCGCGAAACGCTGCTGAAAACAACGTACATGACCAGTAAGCCGAAGTTCAACCAGCAGGACCGCTCGTTCTCGCTGAAGGTGCGGGTGCTGAAGGAAGGGAAATACCGCCCTGCCCTGGCCATCGGGGCGCACGACCCGTACAAAAATCTGGGAAAGAATTACTACCGGGGGATCTACGGAGTGGCTACCAAGCATCTGGATCTGAAAGGCAACGTGCTGATGCTGACAGTGGGATACCTGGGATGGACGGGTGACCGGAACGTCCTGCAGGACGGGGTGTTCGGCAGTGTGTCGTTCAGCCCGGTGTGGTGCCGGAATCTGTCGGTCATGGCGGAATATGATACGCACCAGGTGAATCTGGGGCTTTCGGCAAAGCTGTGGAAGCACCTGTCGCTGAATGCATTTACGGAAGGTTTTGACTGCATAGCAGGAGGAGTGAGATATGAGTGTACACTGTGGCATTAGACGGTTCATCCTGCTGGCAGTCCTGACGGGACTGGCAGGAAACATGCGGGCGCAACTGGCGGAGAAGCTGGAAGCGGCGGGCATGGAGAATGTGAAGGCGGTGCGTACGGAACAGGGCTGGGTGGCTTCGTTCGAAGACCGGCTCTACCGGAGCAGCTATGAGGGCGTGGGAAAGGCAGTGGAAGCGGCACTGGCCTGCGAAACGGCCGGTCAGGAAACGGTTCTGGTGGTGACGGACGAGAACGGGATTCCGGTACTGCGGATCGGTCTGCCCGGAGAGGTGGCGGAGAGTTACCGCGCCGGAAACTGCGGACTGAAGGAGGTATTCGGGGCCATGACGCTGGATACGGAAACGGACGAGGCGCTGAAGGCGCTGAAGGGAACGGAAACACGGAACCGCAGCAGCTGGAAACCGGATCTGTGCGTGTATCCGCAGGTGTTCCTGGAGAATACCAGTTTTGACAAGCTGTACCGGTACAGCATCTCGCTGGCTCCGGCACTGGAAATGCCGCTCTGGAAAGGGGCGGAACTGACGGCACAGGTGATCTTCCCCATCGTGGGCAACCAGCAGGGGGAACTGAAGCAGATCCGTCCGGGAGTGGTGGCTCTGAAACAGGGTTTCTACTGGAAACGGAACTGGAGAACGACCGTAGAAGCGGGACTGCTGACCAACCACCGCATGGGGGGCCAGGTAAAGGCTTCGTGGAGAAACCGGGACGGACGGTGGGAACTGGGAGGACGGCTGGGACTGACGGTCTACTCGCTCATCGACAACCAGGGATGGACGGTGACCAACCGGCCGAAAGTGAATGCGGGGGTGTATGCACGGGCGTATATCCCGGTATGGAACACGGAGGTGACCGTGGAGGGGAACCGCTTCGTATATGGTGACTACGGGGTGAAGGGGGATCTGACACGCCACTTCGGGGAATATACCGTGGGCCTGTACGGAATCTATACGGGCGGCATGGTGAACGGGGGATTCAGCTTTGCCATTCCCCTGCCCGGCCGCAAATACAAGCGCTGGAAGGGCATGCGGGTGAAACCGGCGGATTATTTCTCATACACCTACAGCATGGTGGCCTGGGGAGAATACATCGACCGGAACCTGGGAAGGGACTACCAGACACAGCCCGGGGAAAACCGCAGCAAGGGATTCTACCAGCCGGACTTTATCAAGGATTTTTTAATCAAACATACAAACAACTAATCGTTTAATTATTAATTTTTTAACAAACAAAAATGAAAAAGAGAGAAATCTATGCAATGGCTCTGTTGCTGATGGCAACCGGAGCCGGATTGAGTTCTTGTTCTGTGAGTGACAACGAAAAGGCTCCAGAGGAGGTCGAAGACCCGATCAAGGATGTGGTGGAATACTACATCGTGGGCCAGGTAATGGAAAACAACCAGGGACTGGCAGGTGCCAGCGTCACTGTGGAAGGTGCTGAAGCCGTAACAACGGATGCAGCCGGACAGTTCAGAGTGGCTGTAAGCGACAAGAAGGCTTATGCCATCACCGTACAGAAGGACGGATACCTGAGCGCTGAATCCAGCGTAACGGTTCCTTCGGGTGCCAGCAACCGTGACAGCTATGCCATCAGCCTGAACCTGACCAAGAAGTCGGCTGCCGTAGCGCTGAACAAGAACAACGATGCAACCGTGGTAACAGACGGTGCTGTCGTTGACGGTATCGAGGATATCCAGGAAGCAGGTGTGGAAGTGCCGCACGATGCCATCACGGAAGACAAGACTGAAGTGACCGTTACTCCGTATGTACCGGAACAGGCTGCTGCTACCGTAAGCCAGATCAAGGACGGTACTTCCATCATGAACGTGTATGTGGAAACCAGCAAGGACGTGAACGGAAAGAATGCGATCATTGCTGTCAGCAACCCGACTACCAGCAATACCAACTTTGAAGATGTAGTGGTTTACAAGAAAGCTGCCGGATCAAGAGCAGATGCCCAGGGTTATGAAAAGCTGGGTAAAGCTACTTATGATGCAAATACGAAGAGCTACCAGTTCAAACTGGCAGACGGTACACTGAGCGGTGACTACTCATTCCGTGTCACTCCGACCAGACAGGAAAGCGGTTCAGGTACGGAAGTGGTTGAAGGTGCTGAAGGCAAGGTGGACAACAGCGGTAACTTCGCTGCACTGACTGACATCCAGATCAGCTACGAAGCTCCGATGGGATGGAGCTACACCACTACTCCGGAAAGCGTAATGGGAAGCGACAAGGCTCTGGCTTCACTGATCAACAATGCCGTTGCAGCAACAGAAGGTGCTTCCGGCGTATATAAAGTGAGCTACTCTACCAAGACCAACGTGAGCGGCAACAGCATCATGTACTGGAGCGTGAAGAGTGCATACAGCAACGTGGACTATACCTTCAAGATGAACAACGGCAGCAAGACCGTGAAACTGAAGAAGTATACCGGTTCTGTATTCAACTACCGCAACGAAACTGCCAACCAGCACTCAGGCGGTACAAGCACTGCTTCGCTGTAAGAACCGGAAGTAACGGATTGATGAAAAAGCGGGAGGGGCGGTCCGGCAGGAAGGGCGCCCTCCCCTTATGAACTGAATTGACCTAATTTAATTATAAAAAATATGTCACTGAAATCTTTTTTATCCAGCAGAGCCGGAAAGAACTTTTATAATGTATGCTACTGCTGGGGAGCTTGTCTGGTAATTCTGGGCGCCGTGATGAAAATCATGCACGCACCGTATGACAATGTCTTTCTGATGATCGGTCTGTGTACCGAAGTGTTTATCTTCTTTATCTCTGCTTTCGACGAACCGAGCCGCGAGTACAAATGGGACCGGGTATATCCGGTGCTGAACGACAAGAACGCTGTTACGGATCCGAAACTGGGAAACAGCAACGTCGGAAAAACAACTGCCAGAAGTGCTGCCTGCAGACGGGCTATCGACCAACTGAACAAGAATGTAGACACGCTGAACGAACTCTATATCAACAAGCTCAACGATCTGTACGAAGCTCAAATCAAACAGCTGAAGAACGGTGCATCGGCCGACAGCATGCAGGAATCTACCCGCAAGCTGGCTGACGAAATCGCCGCACTGAACGAGAAGTACAAAAAGATGTTGGACGCAATGAACTAATGACAGACTATGGCTAATTATAAATTGCCTCCAAGGCAAAAAATGATCAACCTGCTGTACATCATCCTGATCGCCATGCTGGCTATCAACATTTCAAGTGATGTCCTGGACGGTTTCCATACGGCCAGCAAAGACATGCAACGGAATGTGGAAGGACTGAAAACGTACAACAGCGTACTGAGCAAGGCCGCAGCTGACCGGGGAATGGCGGAACAGGCACAACTGCTGGAAGGACAGGCGAACGAAATGGCCGGACTGATTGACGATCTGAAAAAGGCAATCAAGGAAGAGACCAAACGGAACAGCCTGACCGAAAAGGGCATGGATGCCGATGATGACCTGAACGCCGTGGAAACCGTGATGCTGGGCAACAACATGGAAAAGGCAACCTTGCTGAAAAACAAAATCGAACAGCTGAAGGAATCCTGTCTGAAACTGACTCAGGACCCGAACGTGAAAGGCTATGTGGAGAATCTTCTCGCTACCCAACCCCTGAAAGAGGGAAACAACTGGGAGAAGGAGCACTTCGACAACCTGCCGACCATCGGGGCTTTCATGATGCTGAACAAGGTGGAAAAGGATGCATGGCTGGCTGTCAACGAAACACTCAAGGGCATGGGACAGACTGGAAACGACAGCCTGCAGACCGTGCAGACTCCGACAGTGGACATTGACAACAACCTGATCAAGGCGCTGGTGAACCAGCTGGAGCAGAACAACAGGAACCGACAGGCTGAAGCTGCTGCCAGGGTGGTGAAAGAAGACAACGGACAGATCAAGGCCATGGTTTTCGCTGAAAACAAGGCTCCGCTCTTTGCCAACTATGAGAACGTGATCAACATCACCGTAGCTTCCAGCCAGGCCGGAGACGTGAAGGTGGACATGACCGGCGGACGCGTGAAGAAGGCGGGTAACCACTATGTGGCTGTCCCCGACGGAAAGCATCCGGAAACAACGCTCACCATCCGGCAGAACGGCAAGGTGCTGGCCAGAACTTCATACAAGGTGATGCAGCTGCCCGCTCCTACTCCTTACCTGACGTATACAACCGAAAAGGGTAAAGTGAGAGAGTACAGAAGCAATGTGCCTCTGAACGGCAGAGAACTGGCTACCATCAGCGAAATCAAGCTGAAAATGGAAGCCGGTATCGACACGAAGGAGCATATCAGCGGATTTGACATGATCGTCATCAAGAACGGAAACAAGACCGTCATGACGGAACATGCCAACAGCGGAAAACTGACCGCAGAAATGAAGAAAATGATCGGAAACGTAGTCAAAGGGGACAAGCTGTTCTTTACAAACATCACCGTGAAGGGTAATCTGAGTCCTGCACGCCAGGTGGTTTCCCTGAACGTAATCCCCATGTAACTAACTTTAATGATTGACTGAAAATGATGAAGAAAAGTTTGATACTGGCAGCTTGTGCTGCCCTGATCACCGTGGGTGCCAACGCGCAAGAAACGGAAACATTCCACAAATACAACTGGTTCGTGACCGGTGGCGTAAACACGGAGGCTTTCATGAACACGGACGGATATGTCACTGCTACCGGAAAAATCGGTGCCGGTCTCTGGATCAATCCGTGGGTAGGACTGAAACTGGAAGGTGTGGCCGGAAACACTCACCTGCTGACGGACAGCCGGGGACAGGTGTTCGGAGGTCATCTGACCTACATGACTCATCTGTATGGAGGCAAGAAATACAGACCGTTTAACCTGAATGCCGTGCTGGGCATGGGATTCTATCACCATAAATTCGGCGATATCCTGCAGAAATATTCATACATGAATATCCTGACCGGAAATCTGGGTATCCAGGCCGTGTACAACATCACTCCGAAATGGAGCGTGTACGTGGAACCGGGAATCTCCCTGCAGCCGAAATATTATGACGTGAACGACAAGGACAAGCTGACTGTTTCGGCTTATCTGAGCGCAGGAATCACCTACTCGTTCAACAACCTGTTTGACAACATCAGCAAAGGTAAGTCCAAAGAGGTGGCTGCCAAACCGGTGAACAGTGCAGAAATTGACCGGATGAACCAGCAGATCAACGACATGAGAGCTCAGATCGAAGGTCTGCAGGACGAACTGGAAAAATCGAAGGTGGTGGATGCCAGAAAGAAGGTGGTACTGGAACCGATGCGTGAAATGCCGGCTGTCAACATTCAGTTTGACACCATGGGCGACTACCTGAACGAACAGGAAGCTGCGAAGCTGGATGACATCGGCGTATGGATGCAGGATCATCCGAACAGCATCAGTGTAGTGCCGTTTGCCGACTCTCAGGCAGATGTAGCTTTAGAAAAGGAACTGAAACAGAAACGTGTGGATGCGATCACCAAAGTGCTGACTGAAAAGTACGGCATCGACCGGAAACGTATCCTGACGGCTTCTGCTGAGGAACTGGGATATGTGAACAAGACTCAGGCGGCTGCCATGATCATTTTCATGAGCGAATAAGCCGATGAAGTTTCCTGAATAAATACCGGAGCCGGCAGACCGGCTCCGGTTGTATAAAAACGAGAACTGTATTGACTATGGAAGAAAAAAAAGAATTGAAGGTAAGTCCGGCTCTGCTGCAATATACGTACCGGAAACTGCTGGAATTCCTGCAGAAAAACCACAATTTCACCCGGGAAGGGCTGAACCGTGTAAGCCTGTCGGAAATTCTGGATTCTAACGAAAAGTATCTTTGCATGGCCGTAAGGAAATACTCCAAGGAGAAGACGCTCAAGAAGCTGATCGAAGGGATGCGGATGAAATACGCAGCTTCCCTGTTGCTGGAGTACATGAATTATCCGGTGGACGAGATCGCACGGATGTGCGGCATCGAATCGCGCTGTACTTTTTACCGGGCATTTCACCGGCAGTATCACTGTACACCGGCGGAGTACCGGCAGCAGTATTATCCGCTTGACGAGATGAATGAGCCGGAAGAGACGGAAGAAACCGGACTGACGGACAAGAACCTGAAAACGGAGCCGACCCTGATCGGCATGGAACTTTCAAACCTGAAACAGTTATGATTATTGCAGTAGATTTTGACGGAACAATCGTGGAACACCGGTATCCGGAAATCGGCAGAGAGCTGCCGTTCGCCATTGAGACACTGAAAACGCTCCAGCGGGAAGGACACCGGCTGATTCTGTGGAGTGTGCGGGAAGGCAGGCTGCTGGACGAAGCAGTGGAGTTCTGCAAGGCCCGGGGACTGGAATTTTATGCGGTGAACCGGAACTATCCGGAGGAAAAGGCAGGACATGATCATTTTTCGCGCAAGCTGAAGGCGGATCTGTTCATTGACGACAGGAACCTGGGTGGAATGATGGACTGGGGAATCATTTACCGGATCGTCAAGGAACGAATCAGTCTGAACGAACTGGTAGCGGACTGTCTGGCGGATGATACCGGACGGGAAAAGGACCGGAAAAAGCGCAAAGGGCTGCTGGGGAAACTGTTTTCCTGAATGACCCTCTGACAGGCCGCATACGGGCGGCAGGAAAAAGCCAGTGAACGGCAGAGGAGCCGGAAAGGAAAGGGATTGTTTGGCAAAGTAAGAAATCTTTTGCATCTTTGCGGAGAAATGTGTAACGGAACTGCGGTTCTGAAGTAAAAACTTAACCAAACTATAAAGGAATGAAACTGAAATATGTAGGAATTCTCTGCATGACGGTTTGCACGGCTTACGGACAGGCGCATGGCCAATCGCCGGAACGGGAATATCGCATAGAGGCAGGTGCCACGGCGGGAACGGGCACGTATGCTCCCCTGTGGTTCACATCCAACCGCTACGGACTGGGTACTACAGCTCCGAACTCCGGATATCTGCGGGCTGGAATCGGATATCATCAGACATTAAATAAAGGATGGCAGATTGATGCTGCCCTGGATCTGGCCGGCACGGTCAACCACGGAGCGGATACCAGAGGTATGGGTTTCGTGGTGCAGCAGGCTTATGCGGATCTGACATGGAAGGCGCTCCGGCTGAGTATCGGAAGCAAGGAACGGGGGGCTTTTCCTCTGGAAAGAAATACGTCTCTGAGCAGTGGGGCCATGGTGGAAGGACCGAATGCGCGTCCGGTACCCCAGGTGCGGATTGACATCAGGGATTATCTGAATGTCCCGGGTACGGGCGGATGGCTGGCTTTCAAGGGCCATCTGGCATACGGTGCCTTTACGGACAACAAGTGGCAGAAGGAGTTTACTGCTGCGGGAAACAAATATATTCAGGATCTGCTGTATCACAGCAAGTCGCTGCTGCTCCGGCTGGGAAACCGGGAAAAACTGCCGGTGGAGTTTGAATTTGGTCTGCTAATGGCCACACAGTTCGGCGGGGATCAGTATGAGAAGCAGGCTGACGGAAGCGGCAAGCTGACACTGGACATGCCCAGCAACGCCAAAGCTTTCTGGAAAGCGTTCTTCCCACAGGCGGGAGGAAGTGATACTCCGGAGGGAGAACAGGTGAATGTGGAAGGCAACATGCTGGGAAGCTGGAACTTCGCCCTGAACGGCTATGTGGGTGACTGGACACTGCGGGCTTATCTGGAGCATTATTTTGAGGACACGTCGCAGATGTTCTGGGAATACGGACGCTGGAAGGACGGTCTGATCGGTCTGGAAGTGACTCTCCCGAAAAACCGCTGGCTGAGTACGGCTGTCTGGGAAGGGCTGTGTACGAAGGATCAGAGCGGTCCGCTGCTGTACGACGGATTCTGGGGACAGTTTCCGGAATATCAGATCAGTGCCTGCGACAGTTATTACAATCACTATCTGTACGGAGCCTGGCAGCATGCAGGCATGGGCATGGGAAATCCTCTCCTGCCGGGACCGGCTTACAACGACGGAAAAATCACATTCAGAAGCAACCGGGTACGGGCGCATCATCTGGGACTGACCGGACAGCCGGCTGAGGAATGGAACTGGCGGGTACTGATTTCATTTGCCCGTCACTGGGGTACGTATGAAAACCCGCTGGACAAGCAGCGCAAGCAGTTCAGTTCGCTGTGGGAGGTGACATATGCTCCGGAACGTTTCAAGGGATGGAGTGCTTCCGTAGCTCTGGGAATGGACCGGGGAAATTACCTGGGCAATTCCACCGGAGGAATGATCACCCTGCGAAAGACGGGAAAGTTCTAAAGCGGAACGGAAACGGACCGGCAAATGATCACTGAATGTAAAAACCTGAAAGATATGAAGACAACGATAAAAAGAACAATGCATTATGGGCTTGTCTGTCTGCTGCTCTCTTTGCTGGCAGGCTGCAAGAAAGCTCCGATGAACAGCAACATAGAAGGATTCTGGCAACTGCTGGAGTTCACCACAGAGGCGGACGGGGAAACTCATCCCTGCAACCGCATCTATTACAGCATCCAGCTTTGGGTGGCAGAGGTATCGGAACGTGGCGGAGATCTGGGAGCCGGTTCGTTCCGGGGACGGTACCGCTACGACGAGGAGACGAATACCGTCACCCTGAAGGAAATGAGTACCTATGCAACTCCGGAAAATTCACGTCCGGCTACGCGGGAAGAGCTTCATCCCTTCGGACTGGACAGTACGGATACGACTTTCGACGTCATCAAGGCAGACGGGAAATCGCTGATCCTGAAATCGGATTATGCGACACTGACCCTGAAGCGTTTCTAAAAAATAAATCTGATTATGAAACAATCGAATGAAAAGGTGAAGCTGGTACAGACACGGGACGGAAAGAATTTTCTGCTGCCGTTTATTCTGATCACTTCCCTATTCTTTCTGTGGGGATTTGCCCACAGTATTCTGGACGTACTGAACAAGCATTTTCAAGATGCACTGGGAATCACCAGGACACGGTCTGCCCTGATTCAGGCGGTGGTGTACGGAGGGTATTTCCTGATGGCCCTGCCTGCCGGAAACATTATCCGGCGCTACGGCTACCGGGCAGGAGTGCTTACGGGACTGCTGCTGTACGGCATCGGTGCCCTGCTCTTCATTCCGGGAGAACGGATCATGAGTTTTGAGTTCTTCCTGTTCTCTCTCTTTATTATCGGCTGCGGACTGACTTGTCTGGAAACTGCCGCCAATCCGTATGTGACCGTACTGGGAGAACCGGAGTCGGCAGAACGCCGCATCAACCTGGCTCAGTCGTTCAACGGACTGGGATGGATCTGCGGACCGCTGGTAGGCGGTCTGTTTCTGTTTTCTGAAAACGGGGAAAGCGGAAGCATCTCGACTCCTTATGCCATCATCGGGATTATCGTGCTGCTGGTGGCTCTTTTCTTCTCCCGGATCCGGTTGCCGGAGATCGGCATGAACCAGCCGGCAGAAACGGAGGTACAGACTGGCGGAGAAGCTGCCGGCTCGCTCTGGAGTCACCGGAACTTTACGTGGGGACTGGTCGCCCTGTTTCTTTACGTGGCAGCCCAGACGGGTATCAACAGCTTTTTCATCAACTACGTGACGGAGCATGCCGGTATCACGGCACGGGAAGCTTCGCTGTGGCTGTCGTTCGGAGGAATGAGCATGTTCATGGCCGGACGCATGGGAGGAAGCTGGATCATGAGATTCATACGGGCCGAACGGCTGCTGGTGTTCTGCGGAGCGGGAGCAACAGTAACCATGATTCTGATTCTCTTCGGCAGCGGAATGTCGGCCATCGGTGCATTTTTCTTCTGCTTTTTGTGTGAATCAATCATGTTTCCTACTATCTTTGCCCTGGCGATCCGGGGAACAGGCACCCATACCAAACGGGCTTCCTCCTTTCTGATCATGTCGATCGTAGGTGGAGCTGTTGCACCGCTGGCCATGGGATACATTGCCGACCACGCATCGATGGCGCTGGGATTTGTCGTACCGCTGGGATGTTTCCTTTACATCACGCTGTATGCCGTGACTTATCCCCGGAAGAAACAATAGAAAAGAATAACCTCTAAAATATGAAACCATGAGAAAAGTGGCTCTGATCACCGGGATCACCGGACAGGACGGCTCCTATCTGGCTGAATTTCTAATTGAAAAAGGATATGAAGTACACGGCATTCTCCGCCGTTCGTCTTCATTCAACACGGCACGCATCGAACATCTGTATCTGGATGAATGGGTGCGCGACATGAAACAGAAACGTCTGGTGAACCTGCACTGGGGAGACATGACGGACTCCAGTTCACTGATCCGAATCATCGGAGACATTCATCCGACGGAAATCTACAACCTGGCTGCACAAAGCCACGTAAAGGTGTCATTCGACGTGCCGGAATATACGGCTGAAGCGGATGCTGTGGGAACACTCCGCCTGCTGGAGGCTGTGCGTATCTGCGGTCTGGAAAAGACTTGCCGGGTATATCAGGCTTCTACCTCGGAACTGTTCGGAAAGGTGCAGGAAGTTCCGCAGAAGGAAACGACCCCGTTCTATCCGCGTTCTCCGTACGGAGTGGCCAAGCAGTACGGATTCTGGATTACCAAGAATTACCGCGAGAGCTACGGGATGTTTGCCGTGAACGGTATCCTGTTCAACCACGAGAGTGAACGGCGCGGAGAGACTTTCGTGACCCGCAAAATCACCCTGGCTGCAGCCCGTATCAAACAGGGATTTCAGGACAAGCTGTATCTGGGAAATCTGGATGCCCGCCGTGACTGGGGATATGCCAAAGATTACGTGGAATGTATGTGGCTGATCCTGCAGCACGAGACTCCGGAAGATTTCGTCATTGCCACCGGTGAAATGCATACCGTACGGGAATTCTGTACGCTGGCTTTCCACTACCTGGGCATTGAACTGAAATGGGAAGGCAGCGGCGTGGACGAGAAAGGAATCGACACGGCTACCGGCAAAGTGCTGGTGGAAGTGGATCCGAAGTATTTCCGTCCCTGCGAAGTGGAACAGCTGCTGGGTGATCCGACCAAGGCACGTGAACTGCTGGGATGGAACCCCACCAAGACTCCGTTCAGTGAACTGGTGCGCATCATGGTGGAACACGATATGCGCTTCGTGAAAAAACTGCATCTGAAAGCTCAATTAGATTAATAAGATATCATGCTGGAACAATCTGCAAAAATATTCGTGGCAGGCCATCGGGGGCTGGTGGGTTCTGCCATCTGGAACAACCTGAAGCAGCGCGGATATACCAACCTGACGGGACGCACGCACCAGGAACTGGATCTGCTGGATCCGATGGCCGTGAAGCGGTTCTTCGACGAGGAACAGCCGGAGGCAGTGGTTCTGGCAGCCGCTCATGTGGGCGGGATTCTGGCAAACCTGCACTATCGGGCGGACTTCATCTACCAGAACCTGCAGATTCAGCAGAATGTCATCGGGGAAAGTTTCAGACACGGTGTCAGAAAACTGCTGTTTCTGGGAAGTACCTGCATCTATCCGCGGGAAGCTCCCCAGCCGATGAAGGAAGAGGCTCTCCTCACCTCCCCGCTGGAATATACCAACGAACCGTATGCCATCGCAAAGATTGCGGGACTGAAAATGTGTGAAAGTTTCAACCTGCAATACGGCACCAATTATATCGCCGTCATGCCGACCAATCTGTACGGACCGAATGACAACTTCCATCTGGAGAACAGTCACGTACTGCCGGCCATGATGCGCAAGATCTATCTGGCCAAATGCCTGAATGAAGGCAACTGGGAGGCTGTCAGAAAGGATATCGACCTGAGACCTGTGGAAGGGGTGAACGGAAGCTGTACGGAACAGGTGATTCTGGAAAAGCTGGCCAAATTCGGTATCACGCCGGAAGCGGTAACCCTCTGGGGAACAGGTACACCGATGCGGGAGTTCCTGTGGAGCGAGGAAATGGCAGACGCCAGTGTCCACGTGCTGCTGAATGTGGATTTCAAGGATATCTGTGCCGGAAAGGGAGAAGAGATCCGCAACTGCCACATCAACATTGGTACCGGCAAGGAGATCAGCATCCGCGAAGCTGCCGAAATGATTATCCGCGAAGTGGGCTTCCGGGGAGAACTGCGATGGGACCGCTCCAAACCGGACGGAACCCTGCGCAAACTGACGGACGTAACCCGTCTGCATGCCCTGGGATGGCACCACCGCATCGAAATAGACGAAGGCATTCATCGCCTTTATGAATGGTATCAGAAAGGAATCTGCATCAACCATCAAACTGTATAACAGAAGAAAAAGATATGGAGAAAGAGAACTGGTATGCGATGTATGTGCGCATGCACCACGAAAAGAAGGTGGCCGAAAAGCTGGAACAAATGGGAGTGGAACATTATCTCCCGGTACAGGAAGTTGTCCGGCAATGGAGCGACCGCCGCAAGAAGCTGCAAGTGGTGGTCATCCCGATGATGATCTTCATCCGGGCTTCCGAACAGGTACGACTGTCCGTGATGAGAAACATTCCATCCGTGAGCGGCTGTCTGATAGACCGCTGCACCCACCGGCCGGCCGTAATCCGCGACGAGGAAATGCAGCGTTTCCGCTTCATGCTGGACTATTCGGAAGAAGCTGTACACTTCATCAATACTCCCCTCGCCCCGGGACAAAAGATACGGGTCATCAAGGGACCGCTGGCAGGACTGGACGGCGAACTGACGGAAATCGACGGAAAATCACAGGTGATGGTACGCATCGAACAGCTGGGATATGCTTCGGTGGAAATGCCTGTCGGATATGTGGAAGCAACACCGGAAGACAGCCCGGCAAAATAAACGAATTCAAACTAAAAGCAAGAATAAGCAATGAAGAAACTACTCTCACTTCCACCCAACCTGGTGGAATGCTTTTATGACATCGAGAAAGCAGACCGCAAAGAATGGTTCTGCACCTCTGACCCCATCGGAAGCAAGCTGGGATCAGGAGGCGGAACTGCCTGGCTGCTGCAAGCCTGTAAAGCCAATGAAAACAACGAAGAAGCCCTGACTGACTGGCTGGCCAAGGAAAAACGTATCCTGCTGCATGCAGGAGGACAGAGCCGCCGTCTGCCGGGATATGCTCCTTCCGGAAAGATACTGACTCCGATACCGGTGTTCCGCTGGGGACGCGGACAACGGCTTACCCAGAACCTGCTGTCCCTGCAGCTGCCGCTTTACGAGCAGATCATGCAGAAAGCACCGGATTCACTCCACACGCTGATTGCCAGCGGAGACGTTTATATCCGTGCCGGAAAAGCCCTGCAGGACATTCCGGAAGCAGACGTCGTATGCTACGGACTGTGGGTGGACCCGAATCTGGCCAAAAATCACGGAGTCTTCGTGTCTTCACGCAACACACCGGAGCGTCTGGACTTCATGTTGCAGAAGCCTTCCGTAGAACAGCTGGGCGACCTGATGCAGAACTATCTTTTCCTGATGGATATCGGTATCTGGCTGCTGAGCGACCGCGCAATTGACCTGATGGTGAAACGTTCGATGAAGAACGGCAGCCTGGGATTCTACGACATGTATTCGGAATTCGGACTGGCTCTGGGTGAACATCCGCGGATCGTGGACGAAGAACTGAACCAGCTGAGCGTAGCCATTCTTCCTCTGCCGGAAGGAGAATTCTACCACTACGGAACCAGCCGCGAAATGCTGTCATCGACACTGGCCGTACAAAACCTGGTCATCGACCAGCGGGCCATCATGCACCGGAAGGTGAAACCCCATCCGGAAATGTTCGTACAGAACGCTGTGCTGAACTACCGGCTGACGGCCGAGAACTCACAGACCTGGGTGGAAAACAGCTGCGTAGGAGCCAGATGGACGCTTCACAACCGCAATATCATCACGGGAGTACCGATGAACGACTGGACACTGAACGTGCCGGAGGGAGTCTGTATCGACGTCGTTCCTTTCGGAGAGAGTGACTACGTGGCACGTCCGTACGGATTCAACGATGCCTTCAAGGGAGCGCTCGACAATCCGGACGTGATGTATCAGGGACGTCCCGCCGGAGAATGGCTGGCAGCCCGTCAGCTGAATGCGGCCGATATCGAACAGAATCACGACCTGCAGGCTGCACGGATCTTCCCGGTATGCAAGGACACGGAACAGCTGGGTCTCGCCCTGCGATGGATGACTTCGGAACCGGAACTGGAAGCCGGACGGAAGGTATGGGAAGAAGCCAGAAAGGTTTCGGCCGACGAAATCTCTGCTTATGCCAACCTGAGACGGCTGACTGCCCAGCGTGAGGCATTCCGGAAAGACAGCTGGAACGCACTGGCACGCAACTGGGAACAGAGTGTGTTCTATCAGCTGAATCTGCAGGAAGCTGCGGAAGCGTATGCAGCAGAAGGTCTGGAACTGCCGGCTCCACTGCCGGAAACCGCTCCGCTGATGACCCGCATCAGTGACGCGATGTTCCGTTCACGTACCCTGACTCTGAAAGGACAGGACGGCAAGGAACAGGAAGATCTGGCATTCCGTCTGATGCGTGAAGGACTGACCGCTACCGTCAACAAACGCCAGCATCCCCGCATGTCGGTCTATGCCGACCAGATTGTTTGGGGACGAAGCCCGGTACGTATCGACCTGGCAGGCGGATGGACAGACACCCCACCCTACAGTCTGATGGAAGGTGGAAACGTGGTGAACCTGGCCATCGAACTGAACGGACAGCCCCCGTTGCAAGTGTACGTGAAACCCAGCAAGGAGTATCAGGTGGTACTGCGTTCCATCGACCTGGGAGCCATTGAAATCATCCATACTTACGAAGAACTGGCAGGATTCAACAAAGTAGGTTCACCCTTCTCCATTCCTAAGGCAGCACTGGTACTGGCCGGTTTCCACCCGGATTTCAGTACGGAACATTATGCATCTCTGGAAGAACAGCTGAAAGCATTCGGTGCAGGTATCGAGGTTACTCTCCTGTCGGCTATTCCGGCAGGTTCAGGACTGGGCACAAGCTCCATCCTGGCTTCGACGGTACTGGGAGCAGTCAACGACTTCTGCGGACTGAACTGGGACAAGCACGAAGTATGCAACCGCACGCTGATTCTGGAACAGCTGCTGACTACCGGCGGCGGATGGCAGGATCAGTACGGAGGTGTGCTGCAGGGTGTAAAACTGCTTCAGACACAGTCGGGATGGGCACAGAATCCGTCCGTACGCTGGTTGCCGGAACATCTGTTTACCGATCCGGAATACAGCAAGTGTCACCTGCTTTATTATACCGGCATTACCCGTACGGCCAAAGGCATTCTGGCAGAAATCGTACGCGGCATGTTCCTGAACTCCACTTCACACCTGCAACTGCTGGGTGAAATGAAACAGCATGCTCTGGATCTCTACGACGCTATCCAGCGCAACGACTTCGAAGCTACCGGACGACTGATCCGCAAGACCTGGCAGCAGAACCAGCTGCTGGATGCAGGAACCAATCCGCCGGCCGTAGCTGCACTGACCGGTCAGATTGACGATCTGTGTCTGGGTTACAAACTGCCGGGAGCCGGTGGTGGCGGTTATCTCTACATGGTAGCCAAGGATCCGGAAGCAGCCGTACGCATCCGTCAGATCCTGCAGCAGAATCCGCCTAACAGCCTGGCCCGTTTCGTAGAAATGAGTCTGTCAGACAAAGGTCTGGAAGTGAGCCGCAGCTAAGCAAGCGAACCGTAACTAAACAAAAATCCCTCTATTTCAACTCTGGAACTCAGTTGAGCCAGAAAAATGAAATAGAGGGATTTTGTATTATTCCACGTAAAGTACCAGTCCCTTGAGGTATTCGCCTTCAGGATGGTAAATATTCACCGGATGATCTCCCGGCTGAGTCAGCTGATGGAGAATCCGCACGCTGCGTCCGCTCTGGGCAGCAGCCGTAAAGACCGCATTGCGGAAATCCTGTTTGTTGACCACCTGTGAACAGGAGAAAGTGAACAGGATGCCTCCCGGACGAATCTTTTCGAAAGCCTTTGCATTCAGTTTGGTATAGCCTCTCAGGGCATTGCGCAAGGCATCCCGGTGCTTGGCAAAAGCAGGCGGGTCAAGAATAATCAGATCGTACTGGTCACCCATCCGGTCAAGGAACTTAAACGCATCTTCCGCAAAAGCCTGGTGACGTGCATCACCGGGGAAGTTGAGTTCCACATTCTCATTGGTCAGATCAATCGCTTTGGCAGAGCTGTCCACAGAATGCACCAGGTTCGCTCCTCCGCGCATGGCATAGAAAGAGAAACCGCCGGTATAACAGAACATATTCAGTACGTTCCGTCCCTTAGCGTAGTGTTCCAGCAGATGACGGTTCTCACGCTGGTCGACAAAGAAACCGGTTTTCTGTCCCTTGAGCCAGTCCACATGGAATTTCAGTCCGTTTTCCATGGCGATATTCTCCGGACTGCCTCCCTTGATGAAACCGTTCTCGGTAGCCAGCAGATCCGCCTTGAAAGGCAGCGTTGTTTCCGACTTGTAGTAAATGTTCTGGATTACATCCCCCATCACTTCGCTCAGAGCATCGGCAATTTCCATACGATAGACATGCATGCCGGCAGAGTGAGCCTGCATGACCGCCGTATGATCGTAAACGTCAATGATCAGTCCCGGCAGGTTATCGCCTTCTCCGTGTACCAGACGATAAGTATTGTTCTGCGGGTTACCGATCAGTCCCAGAGCACGGCGCAAATCCTTGGCCACCTCCAGACGGCGTACCCAAAACGCATGGTCAATGGTTTCCTGACGGAAAGAAAGCACACGCACCGCGATGCTTCCCACCTGGAAATGACCACAAGCTATAAATTCTTTCTGCGAGGTATAAACATCTACTACTTCCCCTTCTTCGGGCTCTCCCTCCACACGGGCAATAGCCCCAGAAAACACCCACGGATGGAAACGCTTCAACGATTCCTCCTTACCGGGTTTCAGATATACTTTTTTATAAGACACGTTTATTGTATAATTAAAAAGGTTATCACTGTTTTTCAATCCGGTAGTCACCTGTCCGGCGCAACTCTTCCAGATATTCATAAATCCGTACGCAGGCCCAGGCATCGGTGGCCGCATACAACTGCTGGGCTTCCGTCAGCGTTTCCGCTTCCCAGTTGGACAGCCGTTGCGTTTTCGAAATCTTCTCCCCGAAAAGCAAGGCATAAATCTTTTGCAGACTCATCTCTTCAATGCCGAAATGAGGCACATAATCCTGAAGTTCCACCCAGTTTCCCGTGCGGGGATCCTGCCGGTTTCTGCGGCTCAGCATCCGGAAGTCATCCTTCAGCGAAAGTCCCACCTTGAGCACATCGTTCTGAAGAAACTCTTCCAGGAAATCGGGCAATCCGATATGGTTCAGCCGAAACAGGAAACAAGCATCTGCCGTAGCCACCTGCAACAACGCCACCTGATTCACCATTCCCTTGCGAAAAGAAGGGCGGGTTTCCGTATCTACTCCCACCAGTGCATGAGAATTCAGGTATGCAACAGCCTTGCGTGCATCGGCTTCGGTATAAATGACATAAATCCGTCCGGGGAAAACCACCTTCGGCAGTTCGGCAATTACTTTTTTGTCTATTTTGTTCGGTATGACAATCATTCGTTTTCTATCGGTTGTTTTTAATCTATTCCTCTCCCATATCCAGACCTTCGTACAGTTCGTCTTCGGTCACTCCTTCATCTTCAAACCCGCAATCGTCTTCCTCGTCATCTGCTGCGTGACGGCTGTATTTCACTTCATGCAAGGCCCGCATCAGATTGACCAGACGCTGTCCCCAGAACTCGGCAAACTGTTCCCGGCAGATCACCAGGGAATCGTTCATGGTCTGCTCCAGTCCCAGACGGAACACGCAGATAAAGTCCTTCACCGACTGGTAGATGTCTGCCAGTCCTTCGGAAACGGTCTGATGAATCGGAGTATCACTATACATCATATCATCGAGAAACACTTCCAGATAGTCATCACGGTCGCCCATCAGTGCCGCCACTTCCCTGCGCAACTGCTCATAATCGCTCTCGGTCACGAAGGTTTCGGGATCAAAATCCTCCATCCGCTCACATTCGGGAAGCAGCGATGCCTTCAGATAAAGCAAGGGCAGCAGTTTCAGGGCCGTATCAACAAACTGACTGCGTTTCTGCTCGGAAACCCGTTCCAGGAAACCGCAGAATTCGGCAGCCACCGTGACAAACTCCACTGTATTTTTATCAAATATGGCTTGTGTATTCTTTTTCATATTCATTTGTCCATTAACCTTCGCAAAGGTACGAAAAAAATTTCTCAGTTTTAGTTTTATTCGTACATTTGCGGGGTTATTCAGATAAAAACAGCATCAAATGAAGAAAAAAACAGATACCAAGACTACAGAACAGAAGCGAGTTACAACCCAGAAAGTTGTTACGGCTCTTAAAAGTGAAACGGCACATTTCGTCATCGGACTGTTGTGCGTCATATTCGGCGTCTACATGCTGCTGGCGTTCAGTTCTTTCTTTTTCACGGGAGGCAACGACCAGAGCATTCTGGCACATCCCAACCCCGGAGAACTGCTGGAAACAGGCAACCGCATCCAGAACTATGCCGGTACACGGGGTGCCCAGCTTTCACAATACCTGATCAATGACTGCTTCGGAATTCCGGCCTACTGCATCATTGTGTTCCTCATCGTTGCAGGCATGAAGCTGATGAAAGCCTATAATTTCAGTCTGCGGAAATGGTTTGCAGGCTGCATGACCGTCATGATCTGGTTCTCCATCACTCTGGGACTGATTTTCGAAGGTCCTTTTGAAAACTCATTCATCTATCCGGGCGGTCTGCACGGATATAATGTCAGCCGCTGGTTCTGTTCCCAGATCGGAACGCCGGGACTGATTCTGGCCCTGCTGGTAACAGCCATTCTTTTCTGTGTGGCACTGACCAGCAAGACAATGCCTTTCGTACGCAAGGCGCTCCGTCCGAACCTCCGCAGAAAAGGTAACGATCCGCAGCCGGCCGATCCGGAACAGCCCGACGAACCACGTCCGACCGAACCGACTGCAACAACTCCGGAACCGGAAATTCAGGAAGAAAAGACGGAAGATATCCCGGCAAAGAAGACATCAGAAACTTACGCTGCTTCTTCCAGTACTCCTTCACCTAAGGTGACTGAAGTATATGAAGAAGAGGAAGATAACGACAAGAACGAGCCGCAGCCAAAGGCCCACGAAATTGAACTGAGTCTGGACGAAACTCCGGTCAGGGAAAGTAAGGCCAGCGACATGCGGGTGGAAATCGCAACCGGAGAAAAAGCGGATCTGATTCCTTCCGGCGGTGAACCGGCTTTCGAGATCGACGAGAAAACCAGCGAAGAGGATGAAGCCTATACCGGCGACGTGACACAGCCTTACAATCCCCGTCTGGATCTGGAACACTACAAATTCCCGACCCTGGATCTGCTGAATACTTACAACGACAACGAGCCGACCATCGACATGGAGGAACAGAATGCCAACAAGGACCGCATCATCAAGGTGCTCCGCAGTTTCGGCATCGAGATCAGTTCGATCAAGGCCAGCGTAGGTCCCACCATTACGCTTTATGAGATCACTCCTGCCGAAGGTGTCCGCATCTCCAAGATCCGTAACCTGGAAGACGACATTGCCCTGAGCCTTTCTGCCCTCGGAATCCGTATCATCGCTCCGATCCCGGGCAAGGGAACCATCGGTATTGAAGTACCGAACGCCAATCCGCGCATCGTTCCGATGAGCTCCATCCTGGCCAGCAAGAAGTTTCAGGAAACCACTTTCGACCTGCCCGTAGCACTCGGAAAGACCATCACCAACGAAGTGTTTATGGTGGATCTGGCCAAAGCGCCTCACATGCTGGTAGCCGGAGCAACCGGACAGGGTAAGTCTGTCGGTCTGAATGCCATCGTGACTTCCCTTCTCTACAAGAAGCACCCCAGCGAACTGAAGTTCGTCATCATCGACCCGAAGAAGGTGGAATTTGCCATCTATGCGCCGATTGAACGTCACTTCCTGGCCAAGCTGCCCGACGGAGAAGACGCCATCATCACCGACGTGACCAAGGTTGTACAGACCCTCAATTCGCTCTGTGTGGAAATGGATACCCGTTACGACCTGCTCCGCAAGGCAGGCTGCCGTAACATCAAGGAATACAATGCGAAGTTCATCAGCCGCCAGCTGAATCCGGAAAAGGGACACCGGTTCATGCCGTACATCGTCATCATTATCGATGAGTTCGGCGACCTGATCATGACTGCCGGCAAGGAAGTGGAACTGCCGATCTGCCGTATTGCCCAGCTGGCACGTGCTGTCGGTATCCACGCCATCATCGCTACCCAGCGACCGACAACCAACATCATCACCGGTACCATCAAGGCCAACTTCCCGGCCCGTGTGGCATTCCGTGTAGCTTCCATGATGGACTCACGTACCATCCTCGACCGTCCGGGAGCCCAGCAGCTGATCGGTAAGGGAGATATGCTCTACCTGCAAGGCAACGACCCCGTCCGTGTGCAGTGTGCCTTTGTCGACACTCCGGAAGTGGAAAAGATCGCCTCCTACATCAGCAAGCAGCAGGGTTATCCGACTGCCTTCATGCTGCCTGAATACGTGGACGAAAACGCCGAGCCCAGTGCAGCAGCCGACGTGGACATGAACCGTCTGGATCCGCTGTTCGAAGAAGCAGCCCGTCTGCTGATCTATCACCAGCAGGGTTCAACGTCTCTGATCCAGCGTAAATTCTCCATCGGATACAACCGTGCCGGACGTATCATGGACCAGCTGGAACGTGCAGGCATCGTCGGACCGACCAACGGAAGCAAGGCGCGCGAAGTGCTGTGCATGGACGAAAACGATCTGGAAATGCGAATGAGTTCCCTGAAAAACTAAACTACATTTTATATGAAACGACGAAACGTTTTTCTGCTTTCGCTTCTATGTTTTTTATTTTTGTGCCCGCGTATTTTACAGGCACAGTCAGACGCGAAAGCCCGTGAAATACTGGACAAGACCGCTGCTGCCTTCCGACAGGCACAAGCGGTCAGCATCACCTTCGGCGGTACCCAGGAAGGTACTTTGCTGCTGAAAGGAAACAAGTTCCACCTGAACACCGGTGACGTAGAAACCTGGTTCGACGGGAAAACCCAGTGGAGCTACCTCAGACAGAATGAGGAAGTCAATGTCTCCACCCCCACCCCGGAAGAACTGCAGAGCATCAACCCGTACGTACTGCTGGACCATTACAGCCAGCATTACAACAGCCGTTACAGCGGAGTGCGGACACACAGCGGCAAACAGGGACAGGAAGTCATCCTGACTCCCCGTGCGTCACAACAGGACATCCGCAGCATCTGCTTCGTTGTCAACAACCGCTATGAGCCGCTCTACATCCGCATCGACCTGAAGAACGGACAGCAGCAGGAGATCCTGATCCGCACTTACCGTGCCCTTCAGACAGCCAGTGACAAGGAGTTCACTTTCGACTCAAAGAAATACCCGGATGCCGAAATTATCGACATGAGATAATCTTTTTTCCGTTTTTTATCGCGACCTTTTATTTTTTCGCTATCTTAGCGAAACTTTAATGTCTAACTAAAAAACGAATACTTATGGAAATGAAAAGACTGATCCCTACCATAATGCCGGCCTGCTGCCTGGTACTCCTGTTCAGTGCCTGTTCTGAAAAGAGCAGTTACACGCAACTGATTCCCGGGGATGCGTCCTCTGTCGTGGCCGTCAACCTGCAGTCCCTGACTGAAAAAGCAGGCATTTCTTCCGGAACTCCCGCTTACGAATCCTTACAGAAGGCATTCTCATCGGGTAAGGACAACCCCCTGAAAGATCTGCTGGCTTCACCGGACAAATCCGGCATCGACTTCAGCAAGGACATTTATATCTTTACCAATTCCACATCGATGAATATAGGAGTCGTAGCCCGGCTCAGCAATGCATCCGACTGGACTGCTACCCTGACTGAAATGAACGACGGCGAAAAGAATCCGATCAGCCAGGGAGACGGTTTCTCCTATCAGCTTTCGGACAAGTCCATCCTGGCCTATACCGAGGATGCACTGCTGATCTGCTCCAACGAGCGCCGCACGCCTGAAGACAGCCTGATTGCCATGGCAGGACGGCTGATCCATCAGACAGAGGCCCAGAGCATCACCGGCAAGGAAGCCTTCAAGAGCATGGAAAGCGAAAAAGGAGATATCCGTTTCATGGCCGCTCCAAATGCCCTGCAAAGTGCATTCAAGACTTCGGGTTACAGCAGAATGCTGCCTTATCCCTACACCAGCACCCTGACAGCCCTGCCTGCTTCGTGTGTCACCGTCGGCAACGTCAGTTTCGAAAAAGGCAAGATCGTAGTAGATGCCAAACCTCTGGGCCTGGACGAAGAAAGCCGTGCCTTTCTGGAAGCTGCCGTCAAACCCTACGGAAAGATTGAAGGCAAATTCGACAAGCTGTTCCCATCGTCCACACTGATGTACTTCAGTGCCAATGTGAACGGCAGCGAACTGACCAGCTTCTACCGGCAGCAGCTGAAATCAGCAGACAACAACCAGCTGATGGAAGCCCTGGCACGTTCTGTCAACGGTGAAGTAACTTTCGGCCTGCTGAACTTCAGCCTGACCAGCATGCCGGCCTTCGTCATCTACGGCGAAATGAAGAGTCCGGATGCCCTGGATGCCCTTTACCAGAAGAAAGACAGCCTGGGACTGAAACGCACACAAAAACTCGTGAAACTGGCTGACCACGAATACATGATCGAAAATGCAGCCAGACTGTTCCGCAACATGTCGCTGTTCTACGGATACAAGGACGGACGCTTCTATGCAACCAACGACGAAATGGTCTACAAGACCATCGGCAAGGAATCATCTCCTTCCCTGAAAGGCAGCTCCTATCTGGACAACCGCAAGGGAACCAGCCTGTACAGCCTGGTCAACGTCGATGCAGCCCTGCAGCTCCCCATCGCCAAGATGGCGGCAACGACACCGGCAGGAGCCTTCCTCCAGATGGTCGGAAAGATCTCCTACATCTCGGCCGGCAGCAACGGCGACAACGGACATGTGGAAATTGTCCTGACCGACAGCAAGGAAAATTCCCTGAAGCAACTGACCGACCTGATGGTCCAGTTAAGCAAATTATAAAAACTCTATAAACAGTAAAATTGAACGATATGACAACTGAACATGTGAAATGCCTGATCATCGGATCAGGACCGGCAGGTTACACTGCCGCCATCTATACCAGCCGTGCCAACATCGCTCCTGTACTCTACGAAGGACTGCAGCCGGGCGGCCAGCTGACCATCACCACCGAAGTGGAAAACTTCCCCGGTTATCCGGAAGGTGTGACGGGTCCTGTATTGATGGACGACCTGCGCAAACAGGCAGAACGCTTCGGTGCCGATATCCGCAACGGAATCGTAACCAAGGCCGACCTGAGCCAGGCCCCTTACAAATTCATCATTGATGAAGAAAAGGAAATTACAGCCGATACGGTCATCATCTCTACCGGTGCCACAGCCAAATACCTGGGTCTGGAAGATGAAAAGAAATATGCCGGCATGGGTGTGAGCGCCTGTGCAACCTGCGACGGATTCTTCTACCGCAAGAAAACGGTAGCCGTAGTGGGTGGAGGCGATACCGCCTGCGAAGAAGCCATTTACCTCGCCGGACTGGCCAGCAAGGTTTATCTGGTGGTACGCAAGCCTTTCCTGCGCGCTTCGAAGATCATGCAGGAACGCGTACTGAATCACCCCAACATCACCGTTCTGTTCGAACACAATGCAGTCGGCCTGTATGGTGATAACGGAGTGGAAGGTATGCACGTGGTGAAACGCATGGGTGAAGCCGACGAAGAACGCTACGACGTAGCCATCGACGGATTCTTCCTGGCCATCGGCCACCAGCCCAACTCCATGCTGTTCAAGCCGTGGGTAAAGACAGACGAAACCGGATACATCCTTACGGAAGAAGGTACTCCCCGTACCGGTGTGCCCGGAGTATTCGCTGCCGGTGACGTAGCCGACCCGCACTACCGCCAGGCTATCACAGCTGCCGGAAGCGGATGCAAGGCTGCCATCGAAGCAGAACGCTACCTGTCGGCCAACGGACTGCTGTAATCCTCCATACACACAGGCCCGAACTGACGGCTAGGGCTGACCTTCCCTGCACACCGGGCCTGTGCGATTTCCTGCCTTTATTTAGGAACAGGTTTGGAAAACGAGAACACTTTTTTTACAAACACATACATTTATGAAAAGACTAATCAGAAAAACATTTGTTGCTATCCTGCTTACGGGAGGAGCAACAATGGCATTTGCCCAACAACAGATGCCTCCGATTCCTGTTGATCCCAACGTACGCATCGGTAAACTGGACAATGGACTCACCTATTACATCCGTCACAATGCTCTGCCGGAAAAACAGGCTGACTTCTATATTGCCCAAAAGGTAGGTTCCATTCTGGAAGACGACAACCAGCGCGGTCTGGCCCACTTCCTGGAACACATGTGTTTCAACGGAACAACCCATTTCCCCGACAATACCCTGCGTGAATGGCTGGAAAGCATCGGAGTGAAGTTTGGAGCCAACCTGAATGCCTACACTTCCATCGACGAAACGGTCTATAACATCAATAACGTCCCCGTTACCCGCGAAAGCGTAGTTGACTCCTGTCTGCTGATCCTTCACGACTGGGCCAACGACCTGACCCTCGATCCGAAAGAAATCGACAAGGAACGCGGAGTCATCCACGAAGAATGGCGCACAGGCATGGGAGCCATGATGCGTATGTATGAAACCGTACTGCCCGTTCTCTACAAGGACAGCAAGTATGCATACCGCCTCCCCATCGGAACCATGGAAGTGGTGGACAACTTCCCCTATCAGGCACTGCGTGACTATTATGAAAAATGGTACCGCCCCGACCAGCAGGGAATCGTTGTCGTGGGAGACATCAATGTAGACTCCATCGAAAACAAGATCAAGAGAATGTTCTCCCCCATCGAAATGCCGGAAAACCCCGCTGAACGTACTTACTTCCCTGTGCCCGACAACGACGAACCGCTGATTGCCGTTGCCAAGGACAAGGAACAGAACATACCTATCATCTACCTTTTCCACAAGCATGAAGCTGTCAAACCGGAAGAAAAGGGCAACATGGACTACATGGTCTACAGCTACCTGACTTCCATGATCGAAAGCATGCTCAACACCCGTCTGGAAGAACTGACCCAGAAGGCTGATGCTCCCTTCATCCAGGCTTTTGCCGGTGACGGAGACTACCTGCTGTCAAAAACCAAAGGTGCTTTCATGGGAATTGCCGCTGCCAAGGAAGACGGCATCCTGACCGCTACGGAAGCCCTGATGCGCGAAATCGAACGCGTACGCCAGTTCGGATTTACCGCCAGCGAATATGCACGTGCCAAAGCTGACTACCTCCGCAGTCTGGAAGTGGCCTATAATGAACGCGACAAACAGCGTACAAACAGCTACGTCAAAGAGTACGTACGTCACTTCATCGACAACGAACCGATTCCGGGTATTGAAAACGAATATCCGCTCATGAACCAGATCGTTCCGAACATTCCGGTAGAAGCCGTGAACCAGGTGATGAAACAGCTGATCCAGGAAAAGAATATCGCCCTCAGCGTATTCTGTCCGGAAAAGGAAGGCATGAAATACCCCACAGAAGCCGAACTGAAAGCCGTGATCGACAAGGTGAAGGCTGAAAAACTGGAACCCTACGTGGACAAGGTATCCAACGAGCCGCTGCTGAAGGAGAAACCGCAGGCCGGCAAAGTGGTGAAGACAGAACAGGGAGCCTTCGGATCAACCATCCTGACCCTGAGCAACGGTGTACGCGTGATCGTGAAACCGACAGACTTCAAGGCCGATGAAATCCGCATGAAGGCATTCAGCCCCGGAGGTAACTCTCTCTTCGACGACAAGGATGTCCTTCAGTTCTCCGTCATGAACGAAGTCGTTCCATTGGGCGGACTGGGTAACTTCAGCGCCGTAGACCTGAGCAAAGTACTGGCCGGCAAAGTAGCTTCTGTCAATGCATCCGTAAGTACCCTCACCGAAGGACTCGGTGGCAGCTGCTCTCCGAAAGACCTTGAAACCATGCTCCAGCTGGTTTACCTGAACTTCACGGCTCCGCGTATGGATCAGGAAGCCTTCCAGTCATACATCCAGCGTGGCAAGGCTGCCCTGGCCAACCAGGCTGCCAACCCGATGAGCACCTTCAACGACTCACTCGCCGTAGCTCTCTACAACCATCATCCGCGTGCTCTCCGTCTGAAAGCTGAAATGATGGACAAGGTGGACTACAACAAGATTATGGAACTCTACAAGAACCGCTATGCAGAAGCAGGCGACTTCACCTTCCTGCTGGTAGGTAACATTGACCTGGCCACTGCCACTCCGCTGATTGAGCAGTATCTGGGCGGACTGCCGACCATCAGCCGCAAGGAAAACTTCCGCGATCCGAAAATGGATATCCGCAAGGGTGATTACGAAAACAACTTCATCCGCGACATGGAAACAGCCAAATCAAGCATCATGATGGTGTACAGCGGCAACTGCCCGTATACCCTGAAGAACAAGATCATGATGAGCATGTTCGACCAGTTGCTGGATATTCTCTACACCCGTACCGTACGTGAAGAAGCAGGCGGTACCTACGGTGTGAGCAGCTGGGCTTCCATCAGCAAGTATCCGCAGGAAGAAGGAACCCTGAACATCTACTTCGATACAGATCCGAACCGTCGCGAACAGATGGTAGGACTGATCAAGCAGGGTCTGCAGGACTTCATCGCCAACGGACCGGCCACCGAAGATCTCAACAAGGTGAAAGAATACATGCTGAAGACCTATCAGCAGAACCAGAAGGAAAACGGCTATTGGATGGGCGCTCTGAATGAGTTCTACTGGACCGGTCTGGACATGAACAAGGACTACGAAGCAACCGTAAATGGCGTTACGATCGATGATCTGAAAGCATTTGCCAAAGCCTTCATCGGACAGAACAATGTCATTGAAGTCAGCATGAGTACTCCGGCTACCAAATAACTGACAACCGGCCTATGTTACTGACCGAAATAAGAAGAAACCAGAAACTTGCAGCAAAGCGGAACCCCATGTACGACAGGAACCGCTTTGCCAAGTTCCTGATTTACCTGTTTACAGCATTCTGGGCAGCGTACCTCGTTCTGATCGGGGTTTCGCTGTCCTTTGCTTTTGAGGAGGATATCCCCGGCATGGAACCCTATGACGCACTCGACAGCGTCCTGATCCTCTTCCTCCTGATTGACTTTCTGATCCGTTTTCTCTTCCCCACTCCGGCGCAAGAGATCAAACCCTATCTGTTGCTGCCTGTCAGCAGACAGCGACTGATCAACACCCTCCTCGTACAGATGGGTCTCAAACTCTACAACCTGTTCTGGCTGTTCCTGTTCGTACCCTTTGCCGCCCTTACGGCCGCCCGATACTTCGGCGTGGCAGGAGTGACCGGCTATGCGGTGGGTATCTGGCTGCTGATGACAGCCAACGCCTACTGGAGCATACTGGTACGCGCACTGGCCCGTCAGCACACGCTCTGGCTCCTGCTCCCCGCAGCAGTCTACGGTCTGCTGGCCCTGCTGGAATTCGTTCCCTCGCAGGGAATGGTCAGCCAGTTCTCCATGTGGCTGGGCGAAGCCTTCCTCCGCTGGAACCTTCTCGCCCATGCAGGCGTACTGGCAGTCATCGTCCTGCTCCTGCTGGTCAACTGCCGTGTGCAGACCGCATGCATCTACAGCGAACTGGGACGGAAGGAAGACTCCCGCGTCAGACACTTCAGCCGCTACGGCTATCTGGAACGCTTCGGCATGACCGGTGAATACATGCGGCTGGAACTGCGCATGATCTTCCGCAACAAGACACCGCGCAAGAACTTCCAGATGATGTGCATTGTCCTGGTTCTTTTTGCTGCCATGCTCTTCGGCATCACGCAGGAGTCCACCCAAAGCGTCTACTCCATCCAGCTCTATTCCATCTATTGCTTCACGGGATTTGCCGTTTCGATCCTGACCCGCATCATGGCGTACGAAGGCAATTACCTGGACGGACTGATGGTGCGCCGGGAATCCCTGCTCAGCCTGTTCCGGGCCAAATATTACTTCCACTGCCTGCTGCTGGTTTTCCCGCTGGTTCTTCTTCTCCCGTCCATTATCTGGAGCGGACTTCCGGCCGGACTGGTAGTCAGCCAGCTGTTTCTTACAGCGGGCATCATCCTGCCCCTCATCATGCAACTGGCATGGATCAACCGGAAAACAGCTCCGCTGGACGCAAGCATAATGGGTAAGGGACAATGGAACTCACCTTACCAGATGGTAATCGTGTTCTTCGCCTTCTTCTTCCCCATCCTGTTCAGCAACCTGCTTTTCCTGGTGCTCAGCGAAAACACGGCTTATCTGGTATGCACCCTGCTGGGAATGGCCGGAATAGCCGCACAGCCCCTGTGGATGCGATACCTGTACCGTCAGGTCATCCGGAAGAAATATGACATCCTGACGAACCTGCGCGACACACGCTAATACTTACAACCTCCTGCAAACAGACAGCATTATGGAAATCAAGATAAACAACCTGATCAAACGATATGGCAGCAAGACTGCCGTAGACATACCCGACTTCACCCTCCACGAAGGAGAAATCCTGGGACTGGTGGGAAACAACGGAGCCGGAAAGACCACCCTCTTCCGCCTGATGCTCGACCTCCTGCAGGCCGACAGCGGAACCGTCTGCATGAACGGCACCGACGTGGCCCGCAGCGAAGAATGGAAAACCTTCACGGGAGCCTATATGGACGAAAGTTTCCTGATCGACTACCTCACACCCGATGAATACTTCCAGTTCAACGGCCGCATGTGCGGACTGGACCGGAACACCGTCAACGAGCGCATCCGGCGCTATGAACGCTTCCTGGGCCCGGAAATCCTGGAAGAAAAGAAGTTCATCCGGAACCTCTCGGCCGGAAACAAGCAGAAAATCGGAATCGTCAATGCCCTGCTCCAGAATCCGCAGATCGTCATCCTCGACGAACCCTTCAACTTCCTCGACCCCACTTCGCAGTCGCTGCTGAAACACATGCTGCAACACTACGGCGAAGAACACAAAGCCCTGATCCTCGTATCAAGTCACAATCTGAGCCACACCATAGACCTCAGTACGCGCATCGCCCTGATGGAAAAAGGATCGCTCATCCGTGACCTTGACAACACCGACGGAGCCGCCGGAAAAGAACTGGAAGACTACTTCGAAGTAAAGGAAGAAAACTGACCGCACGATCCGGCCGGAACGACCGCACGATCAGGCCCGAACGACCGCTCGATTCAGGCCAAACGACCGCACGATCAGGCCGCAATGACCATATGATTCAGCCCCATTCCCAGTATAAGTCCTGCCGGACCTGCTGCGAACGGGGCTGAACAGTCTGCAGACCTCTCCTTCCGAGAAGATAAAAGAAACTTAAACAGGTCATAAAATACCCTAAGTCCAGGTACACACAACCCGGATATTACGTACATTTGTTCAAAACAATTGATATGTACAGACGCTTACACCTCCGTTTTCCGGCCGGCATGCTGGTCATGCTGCTTGCCCTTCTGCTTGCTTCGTGCGGCACACGGGCTCCCCGCTACGACTACCGTCAGCTGGCAAAAGCTGCCGTCCGACTTGACATGGACATCGACGCCAAGGACAACCACCGCCTCTACATCGAGGTGGCCGACTGGATCGGTACCCCCTATCGTCACGGAGGCACCACCCGCAAGGGAACCGACTGTTCAGGTTTCACCTCGGCCGTCTACAAGAAAGTGTATCACCACAAACTGAAACGCAGCTCCGAAGAACAGCGTACCAAAAACTGCCGGAAAGTAGCCAAACGCAACCTCAAGGAAGGCGATCTGGTGTTTTTCCACAACGGACGCAAGAAACGGAAAGCCACTCATGTGGGCATCTACCTGAAAGACGGACGGTTCGTACACGCCAGTACCAGCCGGGGAGTCATCGTCAGCCGGCTGGAAGAAGACTACTACCGCCGCTGCTGGATGCAGGGCGGACGGGTGAAAGGCATCTGACAACAACCATCCACAAACACAACAGGCAATGAAACATCCCGACCATCTCGCATTTACCCTCCTGCTCTCCCTCTGCACACTGGGCTTCCTTCCCGCCGCTGCACAGGATCCGGACGGGAAACCATCGAATCCTCAGGACACCACGGAACTCAGGCTGAACACCGATGCCGTCAAGCTGATCCAGTTTGACTTCACCCCCGACCTCAGCAAGATGAACCAGCCTAAGGAAGCCCCTCTCGACAAGAAATGGATGGAATTCAAAGCCGACCTCTCCCTGCCGAGAAGCCTCATCGACACCACCAGAGTGAGAAAACCCACCGGATACATCCGGCTCGCCCCATACAGTATCTGGACGAAATATGGCGAAGAACCCGTGTACGACCGCACGGTGGAAGGCCGCCCCAAGGAACAGAAGATCTACTGGACCTTCAACCCCTACCGTTCCTACTACAACGATGACTGGAGTCCCACTCCCTCCACCGGAAGCATGTATCAGATGAATACATCCCCGGTAGGCCCTGCGATCTGCATCAACAACCTGGACTTCATCATGACCCTCTACGAGACCTTCAACAAGCACGGACGCACCCTCAGGCACAACCGCAAATATGCAAATGCCTGGAAGACCTACAAGGACTACAAGCCGACCCGGGAAGACAGTCTGAAGTTCCCCAACTACCTCCGCCGGAACAGCCTGGCTTTCATGCCTCTCGTGACGGACAGCGTAGCTGACAGCCTCAGCACGGTGCAGTCCTCTCCCCTTCCGGCAGACACCCTGCCCGCCACCTTGCCCGGTCATCAGGCAAACCATCGGGGTATTGTCATTCCGGAACGTCCGGCTCCCGCTCCGCGGCCCGAAAAAAAGAAAGAAGAAGAACCGAAGAACATGGATGAACTCTACGACTATATCCGCGAAAAGAAAGCACAGGACTCCCTGTTCTATCAGGAAATGTTCCATTCGGAAAAACTGCGTATCCGCAAGGACGATGTGGAGAAAACCCGCCAGTACCTGAAAGAGCGCGAACACTGAGACGGAGCCTCACCGGTCCGGTCAGAAAAAAACGCTTCGGCGTGCAGGATGAAACGTCTAAATGTTTTCAACTGCACGCCGAAGCGTTTTTCAAAAAGCCCGAACGGCTATACGCACTGTATTTTATTTGCGGAAGACAAAGTAGACCGCCAGGATCAGACAGACAAAGGCTGCCAGGTGATTCCAGCGCAACTCCATCTTGAAAGCAATCATTGAGAACACCGTGAAGACTGCCAGCGTAATCACTTCCTGAATGACCTTCAGCTGCATGATGTCGAAAGGTCCCCCACTGTCGCGGAATCCCAGACGGTTGGCCGGAACCTGCAGACAATATTCAAAGAAAGCAATCGCCCAGCTGAAGGCAACGACTCCAATCAGCGGCAATGCAGCAAACCAGCTGAACTCTTCACGCATCTTCAGATGTCCGTACCAGGCAAAAGTCATGAAGATATTCGAAAAAATCAGCAAAACAATCGAATAAATACCATTTGTCAACATATCTTTTTTCCTTTATTTAAAAACCGGCGCAAAAGTACAAATAAAATGTGACAAAGCGAAAAAACTGAGGCTGATCTGAGATCCAAAATCTAGCAGAATTTTGTTTCGGGGGATTACCTTCACGTGTGTAACACTGCTAGCATATAAAATGATGTAGCTTTCCCATTGTCTTCTATGCGATAATAGTAAAACCCTATTTACGAACAAATTAAATAATCTAATCAATATCTTTGCCTGCTCGGAATCACCCCCCGCACACCACCTCTTGGATTTTCTACATCTCCCTTATAGCGAGGAATCAAATGCATATGAACATGAAAAACCGACTGACCAGCAGCCTCATTAATATTGATTCCTATGTTGTATCCATCTGGATGATACCGATCATCTATCTTCTGCTTAACATATTGAAGCATTACATTCATTGCTTCTCGCTCATGATTCGTCAAATCAAAATAAGATGCTACATGCCTTTTAGGAATTATCAGGGCATGACCAGGCGAAACAGGATATCCATCGTAAAATGCAACACAGGTAGCAGTTTCACAAATTATCTCTACCCTACGTGATAAACGGCAGAAAGGACAGTGTTCTCCTTCCTTCCGTGGAAGTTTATTAAAATGATTATATTGGTAAAGTTCATAACTTGAATTGCATTCCAAACTCAAGAACGGTAAACGCACATTGCATTGGTAGGTGTATTCCCGATAAATGGCATGGAGCCTGAAACCTTCTTCTTTTAGATCACGACGTACAGCAAAATAGGCAGTACCTTTAGGTGATAGAAGATTGGAAACATTCATCATCACCTCAGCTTGAGCATACGGCTCCAGTACATTCAACACATATACACAAAATATAGTGTCGAATTTGCCTTCCGGATATTCTGTACGATAATAATAATCATATCCGATAATATCATATCCTCGCCGTTTCAACTCATCTGTATCATACCCGAAACCGCATCCGAAATCAAGAATGCGCCCTTTTAATAAGTCGTGTTGCAAAAGATAACGAACAGGTACAGATAAGTCTGTGCGTTTAATTGCTGTTAGGTAAGGATGATTTATTTTTTCAATTATCATAATTCTAATATTTCCAAATTTCAAATCCCATATTCAAAGCTATCTGATGCATAGGTGTGAATGTCTGGAAAAAACAATCCAACAAATGCTCTTTGTCCATAGAAACGATTTCTTGTGGTGTATGTCCCAACGAAAGATAGTCTTCTAATAATTTTTCTTGTTTGCCTTCATGCAGATTGATAGCTAAAGCGGCTTGATGAGCTGTAGCCAGTTTCGGGAGGTACAAATTCAAATCGGGCAGCTTATTGCTCTTGGAGCTATTGATGCTCGGATCGGCTGGCATCAGATTCCAAAGCAGGTCATGAGAAACGAAACTCCAGGGTATAAAATGATCAAGATCATACATACGTTCCTCCAATAAGTTTCCGGTATACGGACATCGGATATCCAATCCATGTTTCATGGCAGTATTCCAGAATTTATGCTGGGCAGACAACGAATTTCGATCTTCTTGCTTTATTAATTTAGTGGGTATAGCCGGTACATTCGGATTTCTCGCCTGCAAAAAACCGGTCAATCCCCAATATGCAAAAGCACTCAGAATATCGTAATTTTCTCTCAGATAATCCAACCATGCAGGATTTATCTCTATCCATAACATCCCGTTTTGTTTTTCTAGTTTATAGAGGCAACCGTTCTCAAACGACTGAGAACGGACAATCGTTTGGCGGTCATCGGATGTATCAATCCAAGGGCGCAAGAAACGGAAAGGGACATTCATTTGCAGGAAATTCAACCGTCTTCGGACATCAGCTCTTTGGATAAGTTCATGCAACAAATCAGTTAAATCTCGAATACTGATATTAATGGGAATATTATATTCCTTTTGCAAAGCCCATATCGCCTCATAAAGCGACTCTGATTTTCCGAATGAAAGACGAAAGTATATTACCGGATACCAAGCATTCGCCACCATCTTAATCATAATCTCCCATACATTCATACTCATTCTTCTTTGTTTCACACACAAATCAAGGATGCCGAGAAACCAATAATATTTATAGGTTGCTACAGTCTTATCGAATACCCTGTTCAGGTATTTGGTGGTTAATATAGAGGATTGAGGTATTTGCATATCTGCCATACAATTATTAAAATAGCCTGTAATCATTTTATTCCCAAATCTAAAATCCTTCTAAGAAATTCACAATATAAAGAATTCATTAAACACAATTCTTACCTATAAAAATAATAAACAGGCATGGATTTCAGTATTCAAATTCTATTAAATCGCTGTTCAGGAAAGCTCTCCAACTTACATCTCTCTCGCTACACTCAACATACTTTTTAGAAATCAACTGATTCAATAGTAAAATAGCGACTAAGTCTTTTCCGATCTTTCTCATACAAAGGCTGTAAATTTTACCAAGCCGCCAGTATTTTTTATATTCAGATACTTCATATGGTATATGGAGTTTGATTCACAACAAACAATACAAAGATATAAAAAATCCATAAAGGTTATAATGATACAACCTTTTTTATAATTGTTCTTTAAATACTGATGTATTATTTGTTCCTTGTGAAAATAGATAGAGAGCTGATAAATTTCAGTCAGGGAATATCCTTGTAACAAGCAACAATGATTACCCCTTCGCCTCATAAGTGCGATACACCAGATAATGCCCTTTCGCCATGATCCGGAACGATTCGCCTTCCACCTCATTCAGGGTTCCCTGCCACCAATACCGGAAGTCATAGATCGGATATTTCAATCCTTCGCTCCGCAACTGCACCGCATCAAAATTGAAGACGGACACCTGCTGGTGCGGGAATCCGGCAAAGGTCTGTGTATCTGCAGCCGGAGTAAAGAAACCGTAATCCGTCAGCATCACCACTTCCAGCCCCATCTGCTGATACTCCATAAGCAGACTGATATTGCCCAGCGTATGATCTTCCCGTTTACCTGTTGCTCCCAAAATGGCAATCCGACGTATGCCCTGCGAAGCCAAAAAGGAAACAGCCTTTGTCTGGTCGTTCGTTTCCTGATCCGGAATGCGATGAATGCGGTCCTGAAAACGAATCCGGTTCTCTTCCGAGAGAGAGTCTCCGTCGCCTACAATCCAGTCAGGCAGACGTCCGCTTTCTACCAGCGCATTCGCTCCTCCATCGCAACACACCACACAAGGTGCCTGATCCAGAACGGACAGGGGAAACGGATGCGATGGAAACTCTCCATTCCCTACTACTACGGCTTCGGGTATAGCAAAATATATCCCTGATTTATTCTTCTCCATATTGCCAGCTGATTATTCGTTTTCAGTTCGTGATCCGGTTCTCATCAATGAAAGCCATTTTCTCCATCCGAAGAAAGCGACGATCGCATACACTCCATACAAAGCTGAAGTGAAATACAGCTCCTTGTAGATATAGAGGGCACAACATACCCAGTCCACAATCATCCAGGCCCACCACTGCTCCACATATTTGCGGGCCAGCATCCACATGGCTATCACGCTCAGGGCCGTCGTGAAACTGTCCGTCCAGGGCACGCTGCTGTCTGTCCACTTAATCAGTATCCACGCTATGAACACCCAGCACAGGACAAAGACCACCGTCAAGGGAAAATACTTCCTGAACGGCATGCGGGTGATAGGGATTTCCTTTTCCTCCTGCTGTGCATCATGCTTTTTCCGTCCTCTGCTCCAGACAATCCAGCCGTAGACCGAAGCAATCAGGTAATAGACATTGATTCCGAAATCGGCATAGAGTCCGGCCTGGTAATAGACTACCAGATAGATGGCCGGCATTATGATACATGCCAGCCACAGATAAATACTGGCCCGGTATTCAAGCCACAAATAGACTAATCCTACGAGGGTTCCAAACAGTTCCAGATAATTCATGATGCAAAGATAAGAGGAAGTGATGAGATAATTCTTGCTTTGCGAGGAAAAGTAATTTTCACTCCCTGTTTTTTTATAAATGATGTTTACTATCTTTGTAAAATAAATTAATATCCTAACTTAAACATGTTGTATTAATGACATATGTTCTATAAATTAATTCAAAAAAAATGTGATGAATGGATGGATTCACCTGATTGCACCATCCGTGAATTGATACAATATATTTATGCGCAAAACAAAATGCGTGATGCTCAAATTGAGGCTATCAAAATTTATTTATTCCTAAAGATTGCTTGTGGCAACAGACCATTGTGGGAATTGTTCTCTGATGGATGTTTCAATAGTTTGGATTTCAATACGATGGAACTGACTATGGAGGCACGAAGCATTCTTACCTCCAACAAAGCGGCTGCAGCTTTATTAGAATATGCTTTATTGAAGGACAAAAATGGGAATCAGTTGGCTCCTGAATTAGAAAAGGTCATCAAATCGCAAAGTGGACGCATCAATTATGAGGATACCTTTAAAAAGATATTCTATGGTGTAAACTATACCGACTATCTTTTCAGTCTTCCGATGGGAGCTGGAAAAACGTATTTGATGGCCGCTTTTATTTATCTGGATTTATACTTTGCGCTGAACGAACCCGATAATTCAGCTTTTGCCCATAATTTCATGGTATTGGCTCCTTCTGGATTAAAGTCGTCCATCATTCCAAGCTTGAAGAATATTCAGGAATTCGATCCTACCTGGATAATTCCTGAACCTACGGCTTCCAATCTGAAAAGAATGATCAAGTTTGAGATTCTCGACGAACAAAAGTCTGCCAAGAAAAGCAACTTGGTAAAAAATCCCAATGCCCAAAAGATAAACAACCACCAACCTTTAGAAGACTTGATGGGATTGGTGGCTATAACCAATGCGGAAAAAGTTATTTTAGATCGTGTCGGAGAAAATGAGAACGCGTCTTTATTTAGCCAGGAGGAAGCTGCCAGAATCCGAATAGCCAATGAATTACGTGATATTATAGGACGCATTCCCCACTTGGCAGTGTTTATAGACGAAGTACATCATGCAGCCGATGGAGAAATAAAACTCCGCCAAGTGGTTGGAGAATGGACTGACAAACATTCTTTTTGTGGTGTATTGGGCTTTTCGGGCACTCCTTATCTTGAAAAAGCGGAAAGCGTGACATTGGCCGATTCTTTTGTAATAAAGAACACCGACCTTTCGAATGTAGTTTACAACTATCCTTTGATAAAAGGTGTGGGCAACTTCCTCAAAGTGCCCGAAGTGAAATATGCCGATAATGACACGGAAACAATCGTGAAAAACGGTATAAAAGATTTTTTGGACCACTATCTCAATACCGTTTATGCCAATGGTGCTTGCGCAAAGCTGGCTATATATTGCGGACAGATAGAAACGTTGGAGGAACAGATTTACCCGCTTGCCAGCCGTATGGTTTCAGAAAGGGGGCTGAACCCCACAGAGGTTATTCTGAAATACCATGGTGGAAATAAGACCTATCCGCAACCCGAAGGCTCGGAGACGGAGTTTGCTTCGCTCGACACCGATTTTTCAAGAATCCGTATTGTTCTGCTCGTCCAGATAGGCAAGGAAGGGTGGGATTGCAAAAGCCTGACGGGGGTCATCCTACCACAAAAAGGAGTGTGTCCTACCAACATGGTGTTGCAAACCAGCTGTCGTTGCTTGCGCCAAGTCGTAAAGAATGCCGATGAAACAGCTTTGATATGGCTGAACAAATTCAATGCCGACACACTGAACAAACAACTGAAGCAGCAGCAGAACATTTCTTTACAGGAATTCAATAAAGGCAAGCACCAGAAGACCATCCAGATAGAACGTTTCTCCAGAATGGACAAGCTGAAAGTCCCGCCTATTGATTTCTATCAGTTGAAAGTGTCCTATCAGACTCTGATTACAGAGGAACATCCCCATACCGCCCAAAAGCTGGCTGACGATAGTATCTTCACCGAAGCGGATGTCGCTTTGATTCACAAGCAGGACTTGGCTGGAAAAAACTTGGGTCACTATTTGGCCGAAACCGAAGCGGGCGAATACATTTCTTTCCGTCAATGGTTGTACCAGATTGTGAAAGAGAGTTTTCGCACGCTGTCATTGGAAAATCTGAAGGAGCACGAAGCCATTCTCAGAAAGATTTTTGAGCGTATTACCTTAAAAGATGAAACGGGTAATACGCGATACGATAACCAGTACGACCACGACAACATCCGTTCGCTCGTCCGCAGGGCATTTGTCCCCCAACGTGATTTCTCGGTCAAGGAGGAGATTGTTCCCTGTGAAGCCAGCCTGTTGCAGATTGAACGACTTGTTTCGCCTGTTTCTGTACAAGACGACAAACCATTTTTTCCATCCCAAGAAGATGTCAGAACGATTGTCGATTGGGATGCCAATGCACAGAACAAAGTTTTGTCGCCCGAAGAACTGGCATTGATCGAGAAGATGAAAAAGATGGGATATCCGATACCCGAACCTACCGACCCGCATCCTGAACGCAAACAGACCTATCATTATCTGCCTTATCGTTTCGACAGTGGATTAGAACGTGAATTTTTTAAGGACTCTGTTTTGCCTATTTTGGGAGAATATAAATCTCAGTTGGAAATCTATTTCAACGGCGACGACACGCTCACCGACTTTAAAATAGACTGCTATAAACAGACGGGCAGAGAGTGGAGGTATATCGGCAAGTATGTGCCCGACTTTTTGCTGTTGAAGCGCAATGAGGATGGTTCCATTCATCGAATCATCATTATTGAGACGAAGGGGGAAGGATTTGCGGCCAAGTTTGCTGATCGCCGGCAATTTATGGAAACAGAGTTTATTCATAAGAACAACGAATGTTTCGGCTACGAACGTTTCCGCTTCCTGTATCTGGAAGATACCCTTACTAAAGAAGAAAGAGAGAAAAAGACAATAAAGGCAATCAAGGATTTTTTCAACATTTAAAACAACGATATATATGGCAATCAAATACATACCCTATTTCCCCAATACATTGGAAGGCCAGGCCGTGCTCGACAACTTTGTACGCACCAAGCGCATCCTCCGCTATCGCGACAACGACCGTGTGGAGGAACGCATTCAGCAAGGCATGCCTCTCTACGAAACCGAGCTGCAGGAACGTGTGGGCAGAAACCAGAACGGAAATCTCGTGCTTCGTGGCGAATGTCTTTCGGCTTGTGCTTACCTGAAAGACAAAGGTATCACGGTGGACTTGGTATACATCGACCCACCCTTTGCCAGCGGTGCCGATTATGCCAAAAAGGTGTATCTTCGTCGAAATCCCAAAGTGGCCGAAGCCATCCGTCAGGCCGAAAGCGAACTGGATATCGAGGAACTGCGTTCGTTTGAGGAAAAGATGTATGGTGACATTTGGAACAAGGAAAGTTACCTCAATTGGATGTACGAGAATCTGATGGCCATCAAGTCGGTAATGAGCGATACGGCAAGCATTTATGTGCATTTGGATTGGCATATTGGGCATTATGTAAAGATATTGTTAGACGAGGTGTTTGGAGAGGATAATTTTGTTAATGAAATAGTTTGGTATTATTATAATAAAATGCAAGGGAATGTAAATCGCTTTGCATCTAATCATGATGTTATTTTTTATTATAAAAAAGGGGACTCTTATATTTATACCCCAATAAAAGAAAGAAGAGAAAATAGCATTAAGCAAATCAAACGAGTTTGGAATAAAGAGACTCAAAAGCTCGTTAATGCCAAAGATGACAATGGAAACATAATATATATTGAAACTGACGAAAAAACGATAGATGATGTTTGGCGGATATCAATGTTACAACCTGCCGACAAAGAAGAACCCGTTGGATATGCAACCCAAAAGCCCGAAGCCCTTCTCGAACGAATCATCAATGCCAGCAGTAACAAAGGAATGGTAGTCGCCGATTTCTTTGGGGGTAGTGGCGTTACAGCGACCGTTGCAAACAGATTGGGACGTAAGTTCATTCATACGGATATAAACATCAACAGCATCCAGACGACGCGCGACCGTCTTCTGGCAGCCAAAGCCGAATTTGATGTTATGGAAATAAAAGATGGCGTTTCGCTGTATCGCAACCCTGTACAGACCATGGAGCGCCTGAAGAAACTGATACCAGGCCTGCGGAACGAGGATGCTTTGGACAAGTTTTGGGAAGGCAGTATTGTAGATACCAAATACGGCATGACACCCGTCTATCTCCCCAATCTGATGGATGGCAGCACCCGCGTGCTGGACAAGCCTTTGATGAATCGCATCATCCGCGAAGCCATGCCCGACTTGCCAGACAATACGAAGCGGGTCATCGTCTATTACATTGACATAGATAACCGCGAAGAGATTGAACGTTTCATACGTGAGCAGGGAAACCCGCTTGTCACGATAGAACTTCGCGACTTGAAACAGGTACTCGACAATGTGGTAGTCGAAGACTTGGCCGAATGGGAAGTTTCCGAAGAGTCAAACGGATTGTTCAACGGATGGAAAGTGGAAATCAAGCAGTTCCAAAGTGACCGTGTGCAGCAGAAAATAAACGAAATAAACCAGAAAAATCAGTTACAGGTATTGCAGCAAAAAGCCAAAGGCAAGGAAAAGACTTTCACGCCTATCCTCGTCAGCGACGAAGGGCTGGAAACCATCGAATGGATAAGTCTGGATTGTACTGCGGCCGAGAAAGACGCGCCCTGGCATAGCGATAGCGAAATCAAGATTGACAAGGTAGGATATGTCATCAAGAACGGAACCAAAACAACCGAATACTGGGATGCCTGTATCCGTTGCGACCATCAGCCTTTGCGGATGAAAATTCGCAATATTTGTGGGGATGAAACAGTGTTTGTAATTTAAAATGATTTGTGACAATGAAAATAAGGAAAATAATACTTTCTAAATATAAGAGATTCCAATCTTTAACGATTGATTTAGGGGATAATCCTAAACGGATTGTAGCCCTCGTTGGACCAAACGGATGTGGAAAAAGTAGTGTCTTTGATGGAATGTTATTTTATAATAATTGGTATAATACAATAGGGAATAAAGGGAACAAGGATTTTCATTACCATTCAATTGAGCAAAATCCCTCATATAACGTCCAAAATATATCTATACAATTTACAGAAGGGAATTATAATACTATTAGAAGACAAAAAGAGGCTCAAGGAAAACCAAATACTATTTTTTCATTCCGAAGTCCCTATCGTTACAATAATAATCTAAAAATAACAAGATCCCAAGCTGTTAGTGAAATCAGATTAAATAATTATGGAGCAACATACGCATCGGATCTCGATGATAAAATGGAAGAAAATTATCGTCGTTTGCAAATTAAGTATAATAGATATTTGAATGAGCAAGATTGCAAACCAAGTCAAGCTAAAAAACACATTATAGGTGAACTTAATAGTTCTATTCAAGCATGCTTGGATCTTTATATTGCAAATTTGGGGGATATAGAGGCTAACAAAGGAACATTATATTTTAGCAAATCTGACTATACAGATAAAACATTTGAATTTAATGTTTTATCTGCTGGAGAAAAAGAAGTAGTGGATATACTTCTTGATTTATATTTACGTAAAGATGAATATAATGATACAATTTTCTTAATTGATGAGCCGGAATTACATATTAATACTTCTATACAAAGAAAGTTACTTATAGAAATTAATAAATTGATAGGTGAGAATTGCCAACTATGGGTAGCAACACATAGTATTGGTTTCCTTCGAGCACTTCAAGATGAATTAAAAGACGAATGCCAAATTATAGAATTTAAAGCCGAAACTCCTTGGGCATCAACGGATCAAATATTGACCCCTATCCAGAAAAATAGGAAACAATGGAGCCGCATCTTTGCAACTGCTCTTGATGATTTAACCGGGTTAATTAGTCCTAAACGAATTATATATTGTGAAGGTAAGGATAAACCAGGAAGATCTGGTGAAGAACGTGGCATGGATGCGCAAGTGTATAACAATATTTTTGGAGAAAAATATCCAGATACATTATTTATATCAAGTGGTGGAAATACCGAACTAGATCAAAGAAGCAATATCGCAATAGCCTTGCTATCGAAAGTTTTTCCAGATATTGAAATTTGGGTTTGTAAAGATCGTGACATGTCTTCTGGGGTATTGAATGATGAACAAGATAGGCAAAGATATTTATCATTAAACCCCAAAAATCATCGTGTTATAAAAAGATGGGAGCTGGAGAATTATTTATATGATAAAGAAGTTTTAAGAGCGTACTGTTCTTTAAATCAATTGCCTTTTTCGGAAGAAGATTATGATACTTTTGTTACTGATATTATTAATCAACATGTAAAAGATGAAACAGGAAGGATTAAAAATTACTGTAATTTAAATATGAGTATTAATGCCGATCGATTTAAAATAGAATTATCAAAATGCATTACTCCTGATATGAATGTATATAAGGAGTTAGAAGCTTGTATTTTTAAACGCAACTGATATTCATAAAACTATTAGAATACAAACATAGAATAAGCACGATGAATAGAATAATACTTATTGGAAATGGATTTGATTTAGCGCACAATCTTCCTACTAGGTATGAAAATTTCATAAATTGGTATTGGGATAATATTGCTTATAGTTTTCATCTTAACCATAGCAATATATATACAGATTGTTTGTGCACCTTAAAAATAAAGCATTCTACATGGAGAGAATTTGCCAATAATAATTATAGTGTTTTACACCCCAAACCTTATCATGAATATATCAAAGATATAATAAATGACAAGGAAAATTTTGAGGTACAATTAACTCCTTTTCTTCAAAATATTTATCAATCAATAGCTACTAAAGGATGGGTAGACATTGAGAATGAGTATTATTATTTACTTAATCAATGTACTTTTTCTCCACTTCCATTTGAATATAAAGATTTGAATAGACAATTAAGTTTTATTCAAGCGAAATTAGTTGAATATTTAAGCTTCATCAAAATTGATAAAACAATAACGAATAGAGAAATAAAAAATAAAATATATAGTCCTATTAATCCTAAAGATATATCCGTGCAAGATAAAATGTCTTTAGAAAAACATTTTAAGTATTGGCTAGAAACTAATGAAAAAGAATGGGGATTTCGACTTTATCAATATGGAATAAAAGACAATCAGAAAGTTTCTGCTATTTATGAGTTCATACATAAGTATTCAGAGAAACTTCCAGAAGATCATTTATTAATCGATTTAAAACATTATCCTGAAGAATTCTTATTGCCTAATAACATCATGCTACTTAGTTTCAATTATACAGATACAGCATGTTACTACCAAATTAAGAACGAAGGATTCAGTTTAAACTATATACATGGGAAACTATCTAATCCCGAGAGTATTATATTTGGTTATGGAGATGAACTGGATAGTCATTATCATCAGCTTCTTGAGCAAAATAAAAACGATCTTTTGAATAATATAAAATCCATAAGATATTTAGAATCTGACAATTACAGAAATATTTTATCATTTATAGAGTCAGATTCATATCAAGTTTTTATCATGGGACATTCTTGTGGTAATTCAGACAGAACATTACTTAATACTCTTTTTGAACATCAAAATTGTGTATCTATTAAACCTTTTTATTATATAAAGGAAAATGGAGTAGACAATTATTTAGATATTGTGAAAAATATATATCGGAACTTTACAGACATGAAATTAATGAGGGCAAAGGTTGTTAATAAAAGTTTCTGTGAGCCTTTGATACTGTCCAAAATCTGATTACAAAGAATCAAAACTTACAGATTGTATCTATTTCTACTCCGCTCCTAAAGTACGGGCAGAGCAGCTTCAGCCCCTTCACCTATAAAGATGATGATTTGTTTGTAGAAAACATCCAATATGTCTCCTGCCACATATCCTCTTTCACAAAGGTTCGACAATTTGGGTCTGATACAGTTTTCCGGTCTTTTAGGGTCTAGGAAGAATGAATTGCCTGTTTTGCAGCTGGATTACCACCAACCTTCCGACTATGCTGATAAACTGAAGGGAGAGAAGGTGGTGGAATTACCGAGATTACTTTCCTAAATGTCTGGAATCCGGCTAACGAGGAATCATATTAAGCCGTCATCAGATTCCGAACCGTTTCAGATCTTCGTCAGGGGAAGTAATGCCGCCGATGCCGAACCGCTCAACCAGCACTTTGGCCACATTGGGTGAAAGGAAAGCCGGCAAGGTGGGCCCCAGGTGAATATGCTTTACGCCCAGACTCAGCAAGGCCAGCAGGACAATGACGGCTTTCTGCTCGTACCAGGCAATGTTGTACACGATGGGCAGTTCGTTGATATCATTCAACTGGAAAACTTCCTTCAGTTTCAGGGCAATGACAGCCAGTGAGTAGCTGTCGTTGCATTGTCCGGCGTCGAGCACACGGGGGATTCCCTGAATGTCGCCCAGCGGAAGCTTGTTGTAACGGTACTTTGCGCAACCGGCCGTCAGGATGACCGTATCTTCCGGAAGGGCCCGGGCAAAGTCGGCATAGTAGTCACGGCTCTTCATGCGTCCGTCGCATCCGGCCATGACCACAAACTTACGGATGGCACCGCTCTTTACAGCCTCAACTACCTTGTCGGCCAGTTGCATCACCTGATTGTGGGCAAATCCGCCGACAATCTCTCCCTGCTCCAGTTCCACGGGCGGCTGGCACTGTCTGGCCAGGGCGATAACTTCCGAGAAATCCTTATGACCATCGGCATCTGCAGCAATGTGCCTGCATCCGGGATAGCCTGTCGAATTGGCCGTGAACATCCGTTCCTTATAAGTGGCATTTTCCAGCGGCGGAACAATGCAGTTGGTCGTAAAGACAATCGGGCCGTTGAACGCCGTAAACTCTTCGCGCTGTTTCCACCAGGCATTTCCATAGTTGCCCACAAAATGCTTGTACTGCTTGAAGGCCGGATAATAATGTCCCGGAAGCATTTCGCTATGCGTATATACATCCACTCCCGTACCTTCGGTCTGGCGCAGAAGTTCCTCCAGATCGTGCAAGTCGTGTCCGCTGATCAGGATGCCCGGATTCTTCCCTGCTCCGATGTTCACTTTCGTCAGTTCCGGATGACCGTATCGGGTGGTATTGGCCTGATCCAGCAAAGCCATCACCTGTACCCCGTATTGTCCGGCTTCAAGCACCAGTGCCACCAGTTCGTCTGCACTCATTGCCTGCACGGTGATACGTGCCAGAACCGACTGCATAAAGGCATGGATAGCATCTTCCGTAAAGCCCAGACGCATGGCATGCTCGTGGTAGGCAGCCATTCCCTTCAGTCCGTACATCAGCAGTTCCTTCAGCGAACGCAGATCTTCGTCCGGTTCTCTCAATACGCCGACAGAAGCTGATTTGGCCAGGTATTCTTCTTCCTCTCCGCACCAGGTCAGTTCATCCACCTCCGGCAAAGTGATGCCTGCATCCACGGCACGGGCTTTCAGACGGTCGCGCAAAAGGAATCCCTTGCGTACACGGGCCAGGATGCTTTCATCGTCAAAGTTGGCATTGGTAATCGTCGCGAAAAGTGCGTCGGTGACAAAGGCATTCGTATCGGCATCCAACTGGCATCCTTCCGTACGCAAGGCATCGGCAGCTACCGACACTCCCCGCACCACGAAGAGCAGCAAATCCATGTAGCGTGCGGTGGTATCTTTCTTTCCGCACACTCCTTTCAACACACATCCAGTGCCCTTGGCAGCTTCCTGACACTGGTAACAAAACATATTTCCTTCCATATTCCTTCTTGGGTTATTGTTGATTTTTCATTAAGTTTGCGCAAAGATCCGGAATCCCAGAGAGGATTTCTGTAACTTATGTGACACGCAACCCAAAGAAAAGTTAAAAGAAAGATGCATACCGAAGTTTTGAACCGGATGAGCCTGTTTGAAGGGTGTGATCCGGAAGCGCTCAGCCAGTTGCTGCGCGAAGCCCCGAACAGCCTGCGCACGTATAAGGAAGGAGAATTCATTGCCCGTCAGGGTGACGTGTGCCGTTCTCTGTTTATTCTGATGAAGGGAAATGTCAGGACACAAATGGAGAACGCCGAAGGCAAGCAGCTCACCATCGACCGGATCAAGGCACCCGATATTCTGGCACCGGCTTTTATCTATGCCTCGGAGAACCGCTTCCCGGTGAATGTGGAAGCGACGGAACTCTGCGAGGTGCTTGTCATGGACCGGAAACGTTTTGAGAATTTCATGCATGCCCAGCCGGCCGTGATGCGGAATTTCATTGCCATCATTTCCGACCGCAGCCTGTTTCTGAGCCGCAAGCTGAATGAATTTGCCCTGCAGAGCCTGAAATCACGTCTGCTGAATTACCTGAAGATGCACGGGGGTATCCACAACCAGCAGGAAGTGGCCTTTATTCTGGGAGTGGCACGTCCGTCACTGGCCCGTGCCCTGGCAGAACTGATTGCGGAAGGGAAAGTCACCATGTCGGGCAAGCAGGTGATCCTGCACACTGCCGGCTGAATCTCACCCGAGCGGGCCGTCTTCCTCTACCGGAAGCATGTCACTCTGAATATTGCTCATGCTTCCCCACAGGCTATACCGGGCTTCCGGATTCATGGCTTCCAGCCGGGCCAGCACTTCCTTCATGTCCGAACGGTGGGAATCCTTTTCATACGGACAGTTCTTTACCTGCTTGCGGAAACCACGGAGAGCGGCCATTTCCTTCAGATCGGCTTCATGCACCAGACACATGGGGCGGATAATGGTCATGTCGAACTTCCGCATCACCAGACGCGGCGGCATGGTACTGAACGCTCCCTGGAAGGTCATGTTCATCAGCAGGGTTTCCAGAATGTCATCCATGTGGTGACCCAGTGCGATCTTATTGCATCCCTGTTCCTTGGCCACGGTGAAAAGTGCCTTGCGGCGGTTCCACGAACAAAGGAAACACGGTGACTTCCGCGTGTCGGTCGATGGATCAAACTCCGTTTCGTAACACACATAGGGCACTCCCAGACTTTCGGCATATTCGCGCAGGTAGGTCTGGTCGGACTCGTAGGCAATGTTCTTCATCACCACATGCGCAGCCACTACCGAAAACTTCGGCTTGTAGATACGCGAACGCCGTGCCAGCAGCTCCAGCAAGGCCAGCGAATCCTTTCCTCCCGAAAGCCCCACCAGAATGCGGTCGCCTTCTTCTATCAGCCTGTAATTCATCACTCCTTTCATGAACCGCTGGTTGATGCGGCGCATCAGGCGGTCTTCTTCCGTCATTTTTCCCATGTTTCGTATCTTGTTAAAACGGCGACGAAATTACGAAAAATATGTTTTGATTGTGTCACAGAATTTGCTAATTTCGCAATAAGATCCAACCGGTTCAGAAACGGCCTCCGGAAAAGACGGGGCCGGTCTCCCTGTTCCGGGGAAACAGATCTCCCGGAGCAGGAAGGAACTTAAAAATAAAAAATGAAGGAATGAAAATGGCATAATTCGGAGAATATGCCTATATTTGAGAAACTTTTAAATGACAGAGACAATGAAAAAGAAATACATATTTCCCCTTTTGGCATTGTGTTTTACCGGCAATGCTTTCTCACAGACTTTAAGCCAGGCCCAGAAATGGTTTACGGAAGGCAAGTTTGCCGAAGCCAAACCCGTATTCGAGAAGCTGGTGAGACAGGCTCCTTCGAATGCCAACTATAACTTCTGGTATGGTGCCTGCTGCTATGAAACAGGAGAACTGAGCAAAGCGGTTCCTTATCTTGAGAAAAGTGCAGAACGCAAAGTGATCAACGGCTTTCTTTATTTGAGCAAAGCCTATTATGATCTGTACCGCTTCGACGAAGCCATCCAGAATCTGGAGGATCACATCTACTGGCTGGAACGGAAAAAACGGGATACTTCGGAAGCTGAAACCCTGATGGAACGCTACCGGATGGGAGCCCGCATGATCCGGGGAGTGGAAAAAGTGGCTGTAATCGACAGTTTCACGGTCAGCAAGCGGGACTTTCTCAGTGCCTATAAGCTCAGCCGGGAATCCGGTGAGATCAAGGCAACCGGAGAAGGCGGATGCACGGAATTCACCAACGAAATGGGTGACAAGAAAATTCTGGCACGTCCCAATGCAGACGGAGCAACCAGCCTGTACGGCAGCGTGAAAATGATCGACAAGTGGAGTGATCCGGAGCCGCTGAAAGGACTGGAAGAGGGAGGAACCAACCTGAACTATCCTTTCCTGGATTCGGACGGTATCACCCTCTATTATGCCGCGCAGGGGGAAGAAAGTCTGGGCGGATACGATATCTTCATTACCCGCTATGACTCGGATGACAATGCCTATCTCCGGCCGGACAATCTGGGATTCCCGTTCAACTCAGTTGCCAATGACTACATGTATGCCATCGACGACTTCAACAACCTGGGATGGTTTGCTTCCGACCGCTACCAGCCGGAAGACAAGGTCTGCGTTTATGTATTCGTTCCGAACGAGTCCAAACAGGTTTACGACTACGAATCAACCAGTCCCGAAATGCTTCAGGCTGCCGCTTCCCTGCAATGCATCCAGAAGACACAGACTGATGCAGCCAAGGTGCGTCTCGCCCGTCAGCAACTGGCCAAAGTGATGTACGGACAGGACGAGCAAAAGAAAAAAGGAGACTTCCGCTTCGTCGTGGACGATAATGTGGTCTATCATACACTGGCCGACTTCCGCTCGGCTGAAGCACGCAAGCAGTACCAGACCCTGTCGCAGAAACAGAAAGATCTGGACAATCTGTCTGAAACGCTCGGCAAACAGCGGGAACTGTACGGACAGTCCAACAAGGCAGGAAAAGACCGGCTCACACCAGCCATTCTGGACAAGGAACAGCGCATCAAGCAGCTGCGGGAAGAAATCGCCAGTCTGACGGTCAACATCCGCAACACGGAGCTGAAAGCCCTGAACCGGAAATAATACGATTTCACACTAAAACCTATACTTATGGGAACACTGATTATCATTACACTGATCATTGCCGGACTGCTGCTTTTTGCCGTGGAGGTATTCCTGATTCCGGGCATCAGTCTGGCAGGGATTGCCTCGGGGGCAAGCATTCTGTATGCGATCTACTACGCATTCAGTTCGCTGGGTACCCAGGCCGGCTTCATCACTCTGGGCGCTTCCGTTGTCGGAATCGCAGGAGTCACCCTATGGTTCATGCGGTCAAAAACCGTGGACCGGCTGGCTCTGAACCAGACTCTGAACTTCAAGCTGAACCCGCTGAAAGGACTGGATCTTCAGGTGGGTGATACAGGAGTTACCACCACCCGCCTGACCCTGATCGGCAACGCCGAAATCAAAGGCCAGCGCATTGAAGTACAGTCTGCCGACGGCTTCATCGAAGAAAAGACCGCAATCCGGATCTCCCGCATCGACAACGGTGTCGTATATGTGCAACGTGTCTGAGAACCAACTGAATTATATACCTTTTAAACTGATCTGAATTATGATTGACCCGAGTTATCTTCCGTTTGTCATGGCCGGTGGCGGTATCATCCTGCTGGTCATCTTCTTCCACTATGTACCTTTCTTCCTCTGGCTCTCGGCCAAAGTATCAGGCGTCAACATTTCGCTGGTACAGCTCTTTCTGATGCGTATCCGTAACGTACCGCCCTATGTCATCGTACCCGGACTGATCGAGGCCCACAAAGCCGGCCTGAGCAACATTACCCGCGACGGTCTGGAGGCTCACTTTCTGGCCGGAGGACATGTGGAAAAAGTGGTACACGCCCTGGTTTCGGCCTCCAAAGCAAACATTGACCTGCCTTTCCAGATGGCAACAGCCATTGACCTGGCCGGACGTGACGTGTTCGAAGCGGTACAGATGTCGGTCAATCCGAAAGTCATAGACACACCTCCTGTGACAGCCGTAGCCAAGGACGGTATCCAGCTGATCGCCAAGGCCCGTGTCACTGTACGTGCCAATATCCGCCAGCTGGTGGGCGGTGCCGGTGAAGACACGGTACTGGCCCGTGTAGGCGAAGGTATCGTATCCTCTATCGGCTCTTCCGAGAACCACAAGTCAGTACTTGAGAACCCCGACTCCATCTCCAAACTCGTATTGCGCAAGGGACTGGATGCCGGTACTGCCTTTGAGATTCTCTCCATTGATATTGCCGACATCGATATCGGCCGCAACATCGGTGCAGCCCTTCAGATGGACCAGGCCAATGCCGACAAGAACATTGCCCAGGCCAAGGCAGAAGAGCGCCGTGCCATGGCTGTAGCCCTGGAACAGGAAATGAAAGCCAAAGCCGAAGAAGCCCGTGCCAACGTGATCCAGGCAGAAGCCGAAGTGCCCAAGGCCATGGCCGAAGCTTTCCGCAGCGGCAACCTCGGTATCATGGACTACTACCGGATGAAAAACATCCAGGCTGACACCGACATGCGAAGCAGCATTGCCCGGCCGGATTCCCATCCCGCCAGCCATGATCCCATCGGCAAATGATATGACAACAACAATAACTTTACATACTACTTAACGACTAAAAAGCAATTTATATGAAAAAGTATTTTCCACCCTCAGAACTGATTATCAATGAAGACGGCTCAGTGTTCCATCTTCACGTAAAACCGGAGTATCTGGCGGATAAAGTCATTCTGGTGGGTGATCCCGGACGTGTGGCACTCGTGGCCTCCCATTTCGACACTAAAGAATGTGAAGTAGAAAGCCGTGAATTCCGTACCATCACCGGAACTTACCAGGGAAAACGCATCACGGTAACCTCCACCGGTATCGGATGTGACAATGTAGACATTGTAATGAATGAACTCGACGCACTGGCCAACATCAATTTCCAGACCCGCGAAGAGAATGATACCTTCCGCCAGCTGGAAATCGTGCGTATCGGTACCTGCGGCGGTCTGCAGCCTTATACTCCCGTAGGAACTTACATCTGCTCCGCCATCTCCGTAGGATTTGACGGACTCCTGAACTTCTACGAAGGACGTAACGCCGTATGCGACCTGCCCATGGAACGCGCCCTGCTCAACCACCTGGGATGGGCAGGCAATCTCTGTGCGCCGGCTCCCTACGTGATCCATGCCAATGAAGAGCTCGTAGACCGCATTGCCGGTACGGACATGGTGCGCGGCGTAACAGTAGCCTGCGGCGGTTTCTTCGGTCCGCAGGGACGTCAGCTCCGTATTCCGCTGGCCGATCCGCACCAGAACGAAAAAATCGAAAGCTTCGAGTATCAGGGACAGCGCATCACCAACTTCGAAATGGAAAGCTCTGCCCTGGCCGGTCTGGCCCGTCTGCAAGGCCACAAAGCTACTACTGTATGCATGGTCATAGCCAACCGGGTAGCAAAGGAAGCCAATACCGGATACAAGAACAAGATTGACGACCTGATCAAAGTCGTACTCGACAGAATTTAACAAACTTATTATCAACCAACAGGTTCCCCTCTACGGAGGAGAACCTGTTTTTATGTCTGAAAACTCACACACATGGAAGCAAGTTTCAAATCCAACCTTACCGACAAGCGTCAGCGCTACCTCCAGTTTCTTGAACAGTTCGCCCCACTGATTGAAGGCGAGAAAAACGAAATCAGCGTACTGGCCAATACCAGTGCCGCCCTGAAAGAAGCATTCGGATTCTTCTGGGTAGGCTTCTATCTCGTACACGAAGGCGAACTTCACCTCGGTCCGTTCCAGGGCAGCGTGGCCTGCTACCGCATCAGAAAAGGACGCGGCGTATGCGGCACCGCCTGGGCTGAAGCCCGTACCCAGCTTGTGCCCGACGTAGACCAGTTCCCCGGCCATATCGCCTGCAGTTCCCTCTCCCGCTCCGAAATCGTTGTACCGATAATAGCTGCCGGAGAAGTGCGGGGCGTGCTTGACATCGACAGTGACCGACTGGCCACATTCGACGAAACCGACCGCGAATACCTCGAAAAGGTCGTTGACCTGCTGGTGAAAACCCTCTATGCCCACGCATAAATCTGCCGGCTCCGCTTCCGGATATAACCCGAAAACCGTATCTTTGCAAGGATTTTAAAAAGAACTACGCACGTGAACATATTACAAACTGAAGATACTATCTGTGCCATCGCCACCGCCCAAGGTGGAGCCATCGGCACCATCCGTGTGTCGGGTCCGGAAGCCATTACCCTCACCGACCGCATCTTTAAACCCGTATCCGGCAAACCGCTGGCAGAACGCGCACCCTATACCCTCACCTTCGGTCACATTCTTACCCCCGAAGGAGAAATCATCGATGAAGTGCTGGTCAGCCTATTCCGTGCGCCTCATTCCTATACGGGACAGGACTCTACGGAAATCTCCTGCCACGGTTCAAGCTACATTCTCCAGCAAGTGATGCAGCTTCTCATCCGGCAAGGATGCCGTGCCGCCGGACCGGGTGAATATACCCAGCGCGCCTTCCTGAACGGCAAGATGGATCTGAGCCAGGCCGAAGCTGTGGCCGACCTCATTGCTTCCACTTCCGCCGCTACCCACCGCATGGCCATGAACCAGATGCGTGGCGGATTCAGCCGTGAACTGGCCGTTCTGCGCGACAAGCTGCTCCATCTTACCTCCCTCATGGAACTGGAACTCGACTTCAGCGACCACGAGGAACTGGAGTTTGCTGACCGTTCGGAACTGGAAGCCATCGCCCGTCAGATTGAGCAGGTCATCCATCACCTGGTTGATACATTCAGCGTGGGCAATGCCCTCAAGAACGGAGTGCCCGTGGCCATCGTGGGCGAAACAAACGCCGGAAAATCAACCCTGCTGAATGCTCTCCTAAACGAGGAACGCGCCATCGTAAGCGATATCCACGGCACCACACGCGATGTCATTGAGGACACCATGAATCTGGGAGGTATCACTTTCCGCTTCATCGATACTGCCGGTATCCGCGAAACGACTGATACCATCGAAAGTTTAGGTATCGAACGGAGCTTCCAGAAACTGGATCAGGCTGATATCGTACTCTGGGTCATCGACGCAACCTGCGCCGAAGAACAATATCATCAGCTGGCCGACAAAATCCTGCCACGGTGCGAAGGCAAACATCTGGTCATCGTACTCAACAAGGTGGATTTGCTTTCGCCGGCAGACTCTTCCGGTAAAATCACAGAGGCTGCGGAACCGACCGATGCACGGATTGCGCAGCTGAAAGCAGCTCTCCCCGATTTGCCTGAGGATGCCTGTGTGCTTTCCCTTTCAGCCAAGCAGAAAGAAGGACTTGCTATGCTCCAGAAACAACTGGTGGACTTCGCTGCCCTGCCCGACCTGTCGCAGAATGATGTAGTGGTAAGCAACATCCGCCATTACGAGGCTCTGAGCCGTGCACTGGAAGCTATCCACCGTGTACAGGACGGACTGGCTATGCAGCTCTCCGGGGATCTGGTAAGCCAGGATCTTCGTGAATGTCTTTACCACCTGGGAGAAATCGTAGGCGGAACAATTGAGACGGATGAGGTTTTGGGGAATATTTTTAAGCATTTTTGCATCGGCAAATGACGGCTTGTAAACAACCGTAATCAACCATAATCATTTAGAATAAAGTCACTGAATATCAGTGACTTTTGTTTTTATGTACTTTCCAGACCGTATTTGGAAGTAACGGTTTTTATCCATATTTTTCATACATATTTCTACCGTGGCAGAAATTCACGGTTTGCCCAAATGTCACAGTGACGCATTAGTTGACGTGTGTTGACAATGGTTTACATGTGTTGACAAAATTCGGGAGAAATAAGGAGAAATTATCCCCAATGTAAAGGAGGAAAATATGGAAATAAGAAAGATTTGTCAATGGTGCGGAAAGCCATTTATAGCTCAAAAGACAACAACCTGTTATTGTAGCCACCAGTGTTCCAATCTTGGCTACAAGGAGCGCATCAGGGAACGTAAGCGACAGTTGAAGCGATCGCAGGAATTATTGCAACCTCGACAAGCAGCCGAGGGGCAGGATTTCTTCTCTTTTGCCCAAGCCGCAAAGCTGATGGGTGTTACCCGGCAATACGTCTATAAACTGGTCAAGGAATCCAAACTGCGGGCCTCCCGTCTGAGCGGGAAAAAGTCGCTCATCCGCCGTGCGGACATCGAGCTGATGATGAAGACCAAGCCTTACGAACGCATCATGCCCAAAGAGGACTTTGACATCACCGAGTATTACACAGCCGAGGAGATTGCACAGAAATATAAGGTCAATGCCAAATGGGTATGGACTTATACACGACAACACAAGGTCCCGAAAGTGAGAATTCGCCAGTTCAACTATTACAGCAAGAAACATATTGATGCCGCCTTTGCTAAATATGAGGTGGACTCCGACCTGACGGAATGGTATACTCCCGAAGATATTCAGGAGAAATACGGCATGACACGTGTCGCCATCCGTTCGCACGTCTACCGTAACAACATTCCCTCAAAGAAAGAACACGGGCAGATCTACTACTCGAAACTGCATTTCGACCTCTCGAAAAACTCTGCGGAAGAGAGCAAGGCCGAATACTACACCGTCAAAGAGGCAATGGAAAAATTCAACCTCTCCCGTGACTCGGTTTATAATATTCTGCAATTCCACCAGATTCCCCGAGAGAAGAATGGGCGCTTCGTCCGATTCCTGAAAGTGGACTTTGACCGAGTTATGGGTGTCCGTAAGTGACCTGATTATAGGCTACCGTAAATTATTCCAAAATTAATCGTCACTGAAGGTGGTCTGCATGGTTACATTACAGTGATTTGCCAGCGAATTAATAACAACCATAAAAAATATAACATTATGAACGATTGTAAAACCGTAACATTAAGAACACGTCCTTTGAAAAACAGGATGCTGTCGTTTTATCTGGATTATTATCCTGGGTATAGAGACAAGGAAACAATGAAAGTTATCCGTCATGAATCGCTTGGCATTTATATATATGCCAATCCGAAGAACAAGCGGGAACAGGACTTCAACGAGGTAATGGCCGAGAAGGCTGAAGCCATCCGTTGCCGTAGGTTCGAGTCGGTAGTGAATGAACGGTATGATTTCTTCGACAAGTACAAACTCAAGGCTGATTTCCTGGAGTATTTCCGTAATCAGCTCCGTAAACATGACCCAAAGTGGGAATTTGTCTATCTCCATTTCAGCAACTTCGTGCATGGGAAATGTACTTTTGAGGAGCTAGACATTGATCTCTGCAACAAGTTCCGTGAGTACCTGTTGACGGCAAAGAAACTCAAGCGTAACGGACACATCACACGAAACTCCGCATCGGGATATTGGTCCACATTCAGGGGACTTCTGAAAATCCTCTACCGTAACGGACTGATCCGCAACAACGTCAACGACTTCCTCGAAAAGATCGAGACCGAGGATGTAGTCAAGGATTATCTTTCAGTGGAAGAACTCTACAAGCTGGCCGAGACACCTTGCAAGAAGCCCGTGCTGAAGACGGCGTCGCTCTTCTCCTGTATGACCAGCCTGCGCATCAGCGACATCCTCGCCCTCTGCTGGGAGGACATCGTGGACTATTCGGCCGGTGGCAAGTGTGTACACATCATCACCAAGAAGAACCGCTCCGAGGACATCATCCCCATCAGCGAGGAAGCACTGGACCTGATCGGCTACAGCCCTGACAAGCGGGGAATGGTATTCAAGGGGTTACAGCGCTGCTGGACCCAGACCTACATGAAAGGATGGATCCGTTCGGCTGGAATCACCAAGAAGATCACCTTCCACTCCTATCGTAGAACATTCGCTACGCTGCAAGCGGCTGCCGGAACGGATATCCGTACCATACAAAGCATGATGGCTCACAAGAGTATAACCACAACCCAAAGATACATGAAAGTAGTGGACAGCAACAAGCGTGAAGCCAGCAAGAAAATCACCCTGATGCGGAAAGACTGACAGGCATTTTGACCACCTGTTTTAGCGGATATAGTTTGATTTTGAGCGAAAAATCGAACTATATCCGTAATTTTTGTGTAAAATCGAATGATTATAACTCATTATTTATCAGTATCTGGAATAACGCACATAACTTTGGCGTACAGTAATTCCAAATAGTGATAGAAGATGACAAATACAGAACAAATCCGAACTAAGAAAATAAGTTTTATCCTTGCGCTATCCGTTATCATTTTTGCAGCCATAGCCACTTATTTTACCCTTTGCCATGACATCAACATCATGCGCATAACAACTCCTGTAATTCTCGGACTGGCGATGTCCATCATATTGTGTGGAGTCCTGCAGAAATTTTTCTATAATTGGCTGACGAAAAATCCAATCCACTTCTCTTTTGGTGAACAATCCTCCCCAGTTATAGAATCAGAGGGCACCAAAGAGCCTGTTTGTATTGCCGAAACACCGCCTGCCGAACAACCGGCAGATTCTTCTGAACAGGAGTATTCTCCATCCCCACAGTCAAATCAAGAGCCTGCCGTACCTGATTGTTCCAATGAATCTCATTTGGAAAAGTATGATTCCATTCTGGAAGAACTCAAAGAGAAAGAATTGAAAAGGCAAGTAAAAGTTATGGATGCGATTCGGGAATATGTAACCATCAAGACTGCCCCCTATCTCTCCAAAGAGGCTATAGCGACTCTCATTTCCAACATTGAGTACATGGCTTGTGATCAGCCGGAGCTCTACAAACCGATTCGTTCCAATATTGACAATCCGCTACGGTCACCGGGACTTCGTCATCTGGCGTGGAATGTAGGTGAACGATTGAGAGTACCATTGGTGAAAAGAGCCGTCTTTATCAAAGCATCATTTCCATACGAACTCGAAAGCGCGAGTCATGAATATCTCAGACTTAATTTGCGGGATCAGGTAGCAAGTCAGATTCCAATTGATGTACCTGAAAAGGGAGACTATCGCTTCCATTTGGAAACAGATAACGATGAGTCGTAACAAAAAACGTATGCAGATGAAATAATTAATCCGGTCTGTATTGTTCTGCAAAGCTTCATTGGGTTGGTTCGCAGCATGTTAAACGATTAAAAAGTTATAATATGAAAACAGACCAACTTACATTCAATGACTTGCCGGCAGTAGTCGGCGAACTTTGCGACCGGATAGCAAACATGGAAAATCTGCTGACGGAAAAACTGTCCAAGCAGCATGAAGCCAAAGAAAACACGCACGTCCCCATGACCGTGCAGGAAGCTTGCGCCTATCTCAAAATGCCGTTATCGACATTTTATTACAAGGTCAAAAAAGATGATATTCCAGTCATCAAGCAAGGGAAACATCTATACATTTATCGGGATGAACTGGATAAATGGCTGGAATCCTCCCGAAAGAATCCGGCTCCGCAAACTTTCGAGGAAGAGAACGAAGCCATGCTCGCTTCCCATCGCCGTAAACCTAACCTTAAAAACTGGTAATGATGGAGAAGACGGACGAAACGATACCTTCACGTGAAGAACTAGCTGTTTATATAGAGGAAGCAGCCGTGAGCGTCACGAATAACTATGAAGAGGCACCAGCGGTGTTGATGGTGGATGATGCTGTTATAGGCACATTGGGAAATTTCAGCGCTTCCATCGGGAAAGCCAAAAGCAAGAAGACTTTTAACGTTTCGGCCATTGCCGCATCAGCATTGAGTGGCCGTACTGTTCTTCGTTACCGTTCCATGTTCCCCGAGAACAAGAGAAAGATTCTGTATATCGACACGGAGCAGGGACGTCATCATTGTCAACAGGTACTGAAGCGCATCTTACGTTTGGCGGAAATGCCGGATGACAAGGTGCCGGAGAATCTGATTATGCTGTCTCTGCGTAAGTTTGCACCAAGAGTGCGCCTGTTGATAGTCGAAGAAGCTATCGGCACCACACCTGATTTGGGTCTGGTCATTATAGATGGCATCCGTGATTTTCTTTACGACATCAATTCATCCAGTGAATCTACCGAAGTTATCTCGAAATTCATGCAGTGGACGGACGACAAGCAAATCCATATCCATACTGTCCTGCATCAGAACAAGAATGATGAACATGCGCGTGGTCACATCGGCACGGAACTCAACAACAAAGCGGAAACCATCCTGCAGGTAGAAGTGGACAAAGAGGACAAAGCCATAAGTGTGGTCGAAGCCGTGCACATCCGGGACCGGGACTTTGAACCTTTCGCTTTCCGCATAAACGAAGATGTCCTGCCCGAACTGGTAGAACCATATCTGTCCAAAGAGAAGAAGAGCGGGCGACCAACCAAAGAACCGTTCGATCCGCAGAGGGAGATTCCGGAGCCTGTACATCGTGCTGCAGTGGATGCCGCTTTTGCCAATGGCAATATCGGCAGTTACGATGACTACCTGGAGCGTCTGAAGGAAGCTTACGGATTGCACAATGTAAAGCTCGGCTACAACAAGGCTGTCAAAGTAGCCACCTTTCTTGGCAACAAGCAGATGGTCATAAAGGAGGGGAAAAATTATATTCTCAATCCGGAATGCCATTACTGAATACAACTTTACTTTATTGCTGGGGCGTATATATTAGAATAAAGCAAAGTCGGCAGGAAATCACCATGTGAGATACTCATTTTTCCCCTCTTTTAGTGGATAATAATATCCTGCATTTCCTTGTCCAAGTGCCAATTCATTATACGCATCCGATATGGCTTGCGGGGAAGGATAAACAGGTAACTGTTTCGAGATATGCCAAGGTATAACCTCACTGCGTTACGGTTGTACATTGGCGCTCTTGACTGCTCAGTTCCTTCGCCAGTACGGTACTCGCAAGCTCGCACCTTTTCAACCATTATAACAACGATTCAAATGAAAGAAAATATTGCCAATACATCAACTTCCCCGAAAGAAACAAGAAGCGTCTTTGTCGGGGCAAAAGTCACTCCCAGCCAGAGAGACCATATAAAATCACTGGCCGAACAATGCGGCATGACCGTAAGCGACTACATATTGTCATGTGCGTATAACTTCAAGCCCAAAGCGAGGCTTACTAAAGAAGAGGCGGCACTGCTGCAGAATCTGGACAATTGTCGGTCTGATCTCGTAAAATATACCTCCGCACTTCACGGAATGTCCACAAAGCAGCGGATGGTAATGTTCAATCAGATTCCATTCATGGTCGGCTGGCTCGGAGAACTTTCCAGTGTTGCCGAAGGCGTCTGCCAATTCCTGGAAGCCGTAAAGGAGAAAAACAGAATTCCGTCCAACCCTCAATCCGAAGAAAAATGATTGCAAAAGCCAAAGCCATATCTTACGGTATTAATGACCTTCGTTATATTACTGGCGAATCAAAGCACAAGAAGCATCCGGAAAAAATATATCGGGTATTGGACAATCTGTTGCCCCCGGATCTGGACGCTATGGGGATATGGAACTCCATGCAGTTGACCCTTGCCCAGCATCGGCCGATAAAGAATTCCATAATCAGAATAGAGTTGAGTCCATCGCCTGAGCATACCAGTTTCTATGACATTGAGGACTGGCAAAAGCTATGGCACGAATTTGCCGAAGAGTTCGACAAGCAAGTGATTACCGGCAAGGACGGGAAAGTCCGTTCCAGCCCGACCAATCTGGCCAACAGCAAATACACGGTTTACCTGCACATGGAATCCAAAGGGAAAGTTCCCCATCTCCATGCCGCAATTTGCCGCTTTGATGAAAACGGGAACATCAACAATGACCATAACATTCATCTTCGGGCACAACGTGCAGCCGAGCGAGTTGCAGTGAAACGTGGCTGGAAGACTGCGGAAGAAATCCGAAGTCGCAACATCCCGGAAGTAAGCAGAGAGTGTATGGAGGTATTGAGAACCATGCCATCGTGGTCATGGGAAGAATACAAGAAGGCACTTGCCCGGAGAGGCTATTCCGTATATGAACGGAAAGACAAGAAAGATATTCTCCGTGGATATGCGATCCTCAAAGGAAATGCCAAATACAAGGCTTCCGAACTGGGAGTGGCCCGCAACCTGATGATTTCGAAACTTCCCCGTACCTGGCAAAAGCTCCACTATCGGGAGAGGCTTACCGCTCAGGTCAATACTTTTCAAAGCCATCGGCCGGAACTTGTTAAAAGACCGACAGCCGATATGGACTATACTCACTATCGTTCCGGCTCGGTGTCCTACACGCTTTCTTCACATAGCGGAACGGAACAGCGTTTCTATATCCCGGAGCGGGTACTTGACTATTTCAATGAAGAGTTCGACTACCGGGAGGTTGCCAACAGCAGCGAGCTGACCGACATAGCCGTAGCTATCTTTGTTGGTATGCTTGATACGCCAGCCGTATCTATCGGAGGTGGTGGCGGAGGTTCGCAAAGCAATCTCCCCTGGCGGGACAAGGATGATGACGACCTGCAATGGGCCCGTCGTTGTGCCCGTGCTGCTACCCTCCTATTGGGCAAGAAACCAAGAACAGGATTAAGGCGATAAAGTCATGAAACAGGCATACAAAAAGCGGTCGCCTCGTGCGACCGCTAATAGTCCGCCAGGATTGCCGGATATGGGGGAAATTACTTTATAAATCTGAAAAATTTATAAAGTGTATGTGTTTTTAAGAGAAGGAATGCTAAATACCAAATGATTATGGTTAAAGTAAAGATGCTTACTGTCCAATTTATCAATGAACACATGAATAATGGATTACCTACAATCTTTTCTGGCGAGGAGACGAAGTTAAGAGATACAGCTATACAGCTGTTGGATGAAAAAATGTTTCTTTGTCCGATATTCACTGAAACGAATTACTTCCATCAGATCAATGAGAATGATTATCTGCATAAGCTGCATCCTGTATACTGTGATTTTAAGGACAGGGTAATACCTCTAAACGAACTGCCTGATTTCTCCGATCACATGTTTGGAGTGGAAGTAAAAGCTTGTTATAACATCTATTATGATATCAAGCTGCACAAGAGCGACAACCGCACCTATTTTCTTAATAAGATACAGGGAAACACAATAATAGGTGGAAGGATATGGATGAAGGAAGAAAGCGAACAAGAAAACCTTCAACATTCTAATTCAATCATATAAAACTAATTAATTATTTTGTTAGGTTAGAAAAAGATACTAATTTTGCATTGAAATTATTTTGATTGAAAATGAACTCAATACATGACATAGCTGATTATATTATCTTACGAGTAAAATCGGAAGATAAAGATGCTTCTTTAATAAATTTAAAGTTGCAGAAGTTATTGTATTATGTTCAAGCGTGGTCTTATGGAATCAATAAGACGCCTATGTTTAACGGGGATTTTGAAGCTTGGATTCATGGTCCTGTAAACAGGGATATATATAATCGTTTTAATCCCAGGAAATATCTTTATTCTGAGATTAATGTTGATGATTGCCTGAATCAAAATGTTAGCATACCTTCTGAAGATGCAGAATTTGTTGATTTTATACTGGAAAATTATCTTAAATATAGTGGTGCTGAATTAGAACGATTATCACATAGTGAAATGCCTTGGATAAAAACACGTGGGAATTTAAACGTAAATGAACGTTGTGATAAAATTATTGCCCCCGAACTAATGATTGAATACTATGGTAAAAAATGGGATGAAATTAGATCTTAATACGAATTCTCCTAAATATGGTAATAAATCATTAGTTACCAAGGAACAAGAAAACTATTTAAAGAGAAGGAAGATGACTTTTTCCTTCTCTTATTTTAAACAGATACCCTATTTTCAAATTGGGAAATGTTCCCAAGGATGGCATATTGGGCTTCTTGAAAGATTAGGAACATTAAGTAATATGACACCCCAAGAAGTATTAGAAGAAAATAGAGGTAGTGATGCATTACGATGCCATCCGATAAATTGGAATGCTAAAAACATTCCTATTCAGAGAAAAGATTTAGATTGGTTGCCGAAAGAAATATTAGAAAATGAGGCGGATTTTCCAATAATGCAATTTTCCATTACAAAGGGGACTGGTCGTATAGTTGGTTATTTTGGTAGAGATTCTTCTATATTTCATGTTGTGCTATTAGATCCAGAGCATAATATACAGCCTGCTAAGAAAACCAATTATCAAATTCAGCCAACGACAAAAGGTCTATCTCAATATGATGAATTATTAAATAAGTTAGAACGAATAAAACGAATAGTATCAGATTGTACAGACAAGAACTGTAAATTACATTCACATATTAGAGCTATAGAGGAACTACATGATAATATTGTTTATATTGGACTTGATAATGATTTTTATACTACTTATCAAGAAATATTAAAAACAACTACATTACAGGAAATTGTAGAAAATGGAATTTTAGCAATTATGGATAAATGAAGAAAGAACATTATAAACCTAAAAGTTTTCTACTCCTGTGGTAACAGATGTTCCAATGATATAAATCGTTTTTTATATGCTCATTAAATCTACTATTAGATAAAATTTTATCAATTCGTGCTACTGTATAATAAAGAACGAGCAAAATATCAAATCTTTCAATCCTGTTTTTTGAGATATATGGTGCTTACAGAAGAATTTTTACTGTATTCCACATACTGATTATTACATTGGTTTCTTAATCTTCTTTTTAGCTACTTTTAAGTATTTTGGAATCACAGAACAATTAAGAGCGAAGAAATTACTATATCAGATTTCTTCGCTCTATAACATAACTTTATTTCCCCAGCGACTTGAATACTTTATCTATACAGCGTTTTTTCTGTTCCATATTGGGATGAACATATAAGTTCAGCGTAGTTGATATGTTTGAGTGTCCCAATAGCACACTAACAGTTTTATAGTCACAACCGACTTCTATACAACGAGTCGCAAAGCTGTGGCGGAGTCCATGGTACTTTAATTTTGGAATATCAAGTTTCTCCATCAACCTTTTATAGTAGTTACGGTATGTACGTGGTTCTGTCGGACGTTCATCATTGGTTAGGATGTAATAGTCATCGTTAACTACTTTTTTCAAAGGCTTCAACATTCCTAGCAACTCTTTATTCATCGGAATCTCGCGACATGAGTTTTTGGTCTTTGGTGTGTTTATAACCAGCTCAGTGTGCTTTTTCTCCCCTTCTATAATATAAATACGTTCTATTGTTCGATTAACGGTTAGTATTCCATCAGTGACATTGATATCACTCCATTTCAAAGCACAGATTTCTCCTATACGTAGCCCTGTACTAAGGCTGATATAAATACCAAGTCCCATGAATGTAAAATGACTTTGGATATGGTTTAATATCTTCCTATGGTTAGTAACGGACAGAACATCCAATACTTTGTTCTCTGAACTTGGGGGATATTTGATGTCCCATTCATAATAAGTCATCCATTCCTTCTTCACTCCGAACTTCATTACCATTTTAAGGACTATCAGAATATCCTTGACCGATTTAGTGCTTAATCCACTTTCAATTTTGTGCAAAACAAAAGCTTGAACACTCTGTTCCGGAAGTGAATTATCCTCCCCGAAGGTTGGAAGAATATGGTTCTCCAAGATCAATACATATGCAGCCATAGTGGACTGTTTCACATAAGGCCGCTTGTACTCTTTCCATGCAGCCGCAATTTCTCTAATAGTTTTATGAATCATGATTTCTTAATAATTGGTTCTTATAATTAGAGAAATATAAACCATAATGTTCCGGCTTTGAGATTCCCGGAGTTTAGTGGCGAGTGGGAAAAATATGTATTGACAGAATTTGTTGAGCGAGTTACACGGAGAAATAAAGGCAACGAATGTAAACTGCCTCTTACAATATCTGCACAATATGGATTAGTAGATCAAATCACGTTCTTTAATAAAATAATAGCAAGTGACGATATGTCAAATTACTATTTGCTAACAAACGGAGATTTTGCTTATAATAAAAGCTATTCTTCTGAATATCCTTGGGGCGCAATAAAACGGCTTGACCGATATGAATATGGAGCTTTATCCTCTTTATATATCTGTTTCAGGCCCTTAAATCATGTGTCATCAGATTTCTTAACACATTATTTTGAAACAAAAAAGTGGCATCAAGGAATATCAGAAATTGCCGTAGAGGGAGCAAGAAATCATGGTTTATTGAACATTGGCATACAAGATTTTTTTGCTACTAAGCATTATTTACCACAGAGTATATTAGAACAAGAGAAAATTGCCTGCTTTCTGAATCTAATCGAAGAGCGTATAAGATTGCAAAACAAAATCATTGAGAAATATGAATCCTTAATTCAGGCAATATGCGATACCTTAATAGAAGCAGAACAACATAAAGTCGAATTATCTTTTAACGATTTTGGAGAGCCATATTCAGGTTTATCTGGTAAAAGTGCAGAAGATTTTGGTGAGGGATGCCAGTACATAACATATATGAATGTCTATCAGAATCAAATCATTGATACAACTGATGTCGGTTTAGTCAAAATCAATGAAACAGAACAACAATCAGTTGTCCGTTATGGCGACATTCTTTTCACCTTGTCGTCTGAAACGCCAAATGAAGTCGGAATGGGTGCTGTGTACTTGGGTGATACTTATCCTTTATACCTGAATAGTTTTTGCTTTGGTGTCCGTATTATAGACGAAAGTAAGATTTTCCCTCCGTTTTTAGCATACTATATTTCAACCAAATCATTTAGAAAGGCTGTTTTCCCATTGGCACAAGGCAGTACACGTTTCAATTTGCAAAAGAGAGATTTCATGAACAAAATGTTTCTTTTCCCAATGGTAGAAAAACAGAACAAGATATACACAACTCTCAAAGCCTATTCGGATAAGCTTTCTATTGAAAAGCGTATAGCCAAATTACTTTGTGAACAGAAAAGTTTCCTCTTACGTCAGTTGTTTATATAAACATCTGACGAAGTAGGTATTGTTTTTCTCTCTCATACGAACGTAACAAACTTTTCTCTATATCAATCTTTGTCTGAATCCTTGTCAGGGCGTTAGCAATATAGACTGCTTCATCCTCTGTTTTTGGAAGAGGAATGGAGTTTTCCAAGAAACGAGTATTAGTAATGTTGATAGTGTTTTTCGCTCCTTTCTGTATAAGTGGATGCAAATAATTGAACGCATTGTTGGGCTGCATGAAATAGAAGTGCAGAATAACTCCGATGTTATCATCAATCGGCTTATATACACCATAGAGAGGTGATACCGCAACAGCGTTTTTAATATAGCTGCGTTTTACTATCCCATAAGGAAAATCACCTGTTGGGCTTTTTGTATAAACTATGTCACCATATTTAACGACATTGTAATGTGATGTTTCTTTGGCTGCAAAAGAGCGTCCAAGATATTCTATCTGATTTATAATACCTTGACTTACAGATACGGAACAAACGGTATAGCCATTTATATTCTTTTCAGTTCTCTCTTGTAGGACTTTGCTTAATTCCGTTTTCTGCCAATTCCCCTTGCGTATTCCATCTGTCTTTTTCTGATAAATAATTGCCTGAATTAAGGATTGAATTTCAGTTATGTCTGCCATTGTTGAAATGCTGTTGTGCAATCAAAGCGGTGAATTTTTCAAGTTAGGCGATGTAGGCTGTTATGTAAGAGGATTAACCTATGCTAATGAAGATGTTACAGAAAATAAAGCTGCCACAATTGTAATCCGAGCAAACAATTTGAATTATGGCAGCCATGTAGATAAAAGGGAAGTCGTTTACGTGAATAAAACACCAACTGTAAGCCAAATTCTGCGAAAAGGTGATATTGTTATCTGTATGGCTAATGGGTCTTCTGCTCTTGTAGGGAAAAATTCATATTATCCATTCAACGATAGGCAATCTACGATAGGTGCATTTTGCGGCATCTATCGCACATCAAATCCCCTTGTAAAATGGTTAATGCAATCACAAAGATACAAGAGGCAGGTGTATCAATCACTGCAAGGAGGAAATGGGGCTATTGCAAACCTCAATGGCGATGACATATTAAATATGAGTTTTCCTCTGATAGAAAAAGAAAAATCCCAATCAATCATTTTCACCATTGAAGCGATAGAGAAATCATTAGTAGCAAATAAATGTTTACACAGGCTATACTATACGCAAAAATCCTATTTGCTAAAACAGATGTTCATATAAACATAGTATTCAGCAAATAAGACTTTTGACTGGATAAGCAAAATTGTACTTTGACTTCATTGTGAAGTTTTGCATCAATAGCATTTACTATTGTAAGAATGCGTATTTGCTCTTGTGCTGGAGGAAGTAGAATCGGCATATCTAACCATTCATCCACATTGATAGATCGTCCGTCACGTATGCCATATGTTACAAGTTTAAGAGACTTGATAAAGGGCTTTGATGTGAAGTAATGAGACAAATAGCTATACACTACTAAATCGTTAGGACGCAATATTATATATGCAGGACTGCATATTCCTGTTCTATCAGAGAATGCAAAACCTCCTTGAAAAGAACGAAGATGTACAACATAATCACCCTTACGGACAATCTTATATCCACTGATACTTTCTTGTTCAAATTTGATGTCAATGTTTATATCGCTACGCTCAATCATACCCAACTCTTGACTGGCAGAAAGAACATTTTTGTAAGCACGTGCTTTATTCTTCTCATTGACCACTTCAAAAAGTTGACGGAAAGAATAAGTCTCGCCATTTGTAGATGAATAGAGCTTATCAATAATGGCAGACTTTAGTTTTTTCAAATCCTCAATGATTTTGTTTTGGGTAGAGATTCGCTCATCAAGTAAATCTAATAACCGAGCTATTTTACATTGTTCTTTTTTGTCCGTAGAAAGATAAAAGCGAATCGCAGATAAATCTTCACTATTGATAGCCGGGTAACTTGACCCAGTACACCGAACCATTACCTTTCTATTGAATCCATCAGTATTCAATAGATGATAGATATAGTTGGGGGATTCTGTCGTTCTAATTTGAGCATATCCTGTCGAAGCAATCCACTGTATGTTACTAGTATTCTTAACTCTATGGATGTAGTTGTTTTTCTGATATGGACGTACACATTGAAACAAAATATCATTATTGCTTATAACACGCTGTGCTCTACTTGGGGCTTCTTCTTGCAATATTTCTTGTATTTTTTTCAGTTCTCCTTTTTCAACAGACTCCAAGTCTATATAGAAAAATTTGTTTAGAAGTGGCTCTGATTTTGGATTTACAACTGCTATATCTTTAAGCGAAACAATTTCCCACTCCCCCGTAAACTCCGGAAATCGCAAAGCCGGAACATTAAGGACTTTTTTATCGTTATTATTTGCCATAGTCACTATTCATTATCAGGGTTAATTTCAAATGGCAACAAGTTGTCACCTTCATTAAAACGGTCGAAATCCGAGCTAAACAAACGGTCTTGAATGACACGGTATTTCTCAAATTCGGTTTCAGCAAATTTTTTGGCGAATTCGGCTGTAACCTTGCCGGCATCAGAAAGGATTGCATCTCCACCAGCTTCAAGAATGATGTCTATACGTTTTGCCCAATCTTCCATCGTCATGGGTATATGACGCTTCGCCATGCGTTCAGCCATATCCAACACGGCATTGACCAAACGTCCCATATCTTCCAGTTCTACGCCTTTCAGATAGTTTTTTGCAATGCTTACATCAGTCTTTACAATTTTTCCGTCAGGGGCATTCTCCCACGTAGTCAGTCCCATATGCTCTTTCTCTGCATCGGCTCTATTCACGATCAGTTCTGCGGCAGTATGACCATGTACGGCATAGTGCATTTTGTTCTGGACTTTTTTAAAAAACAGTTTTGTGGTCGGAGCATCACGGTTATAGTCAATTGCAGTGGCATAAATATCGGTAAGTTTCTGATAAAAACGGCGTTCACTCAACCTTATCTCCCTGATCTCGGCAAGTAAATGTTCAAAATAATCTTCACCAATGAAAGAACCATTTTCCATTCTTTTTTTGTCTATCACATAGCCTCGGATAGAGAATTGGCGAATGACAGCAGTGCACCATTGGCGAAATTGTGTAGCTCTAATACTGTTTACCCGATATCCAACAGATATAATGGCGTCCAAATTGTAAAACTGGGTTTTCCTGTTGACCTGGCGCTCACCCTCTGTTTGAACTACCGAGAAAAACTCGGTAGTTGCCTCTTTCTGTAACTCCTGAGTGGCATATATATTCTTCAGGTGCAAACCAATGTTGTCTGTCGAACAATCAAATAAGATGGCCATAGCTTTCTGCGTACACCAGATGGTATCATTCTGATACATCACCTGTATGCCATCTTCCTTACCCTCAATAGCGAAGATAAGGAATTCTGCCGTACTGTTTCTTATCTCAAACCGTTTTGCCATACCTACACTTATTCAACTAGTCCCAATTCTTTCAAATACACCTCAATCTCTTTGTCCAGTTCGGCACGCTTGGCTTCAAGTTCTTTAATTTCTGCCATTACAGCCTTGATATCGATAGGTTCTTCTTCCTCAAAGGTATCAACATACCTGGGAATATTCAGGTTGTAGTCATTATCAGCAACTTCTTTTAAGGAAGCAAGATGGCTGTATTTTTCTATTTCTTTACGGTCACGGTAGGTTTCAACAATCTTCTGTATATGCTGTGGACGAAGCTTGTTTTGAGTCTTTACTTTTTCAAATTCTTTGCTTGCGTCAATGAACAGGATATTATCGTCCTCTTTGCGGCATTTTTTGAAGACAAGAATGCATGTCGGAATACTTGTACCATAAAAGATATTGGCCGGCAATCCGATAATAGCATCTATGTAGTTTTTCTTTTCTATGAGGAAACGACGTATAATACCTTCTGCGTTCCCACGGAACAATACACCATGAGGAGCAACACAAGCCATTGTACCACCTTCATTCAGGTGGTAAATCATATGCAAAATGAAAGCATAATCGGCCGTTTTCTTCGGTGCGAGTCGTCCGGCTTTGCTGAAACGATCATCATTATTGAACTTGTCAGCTGCACTCCATTCGGCAGAGAACGGCGGATTTGCGACTACTGCATCGAACTGAGTATCGCCGAAAGCATCCCATTCTAGTGTATCACCGTTTTCTATCTTGAAGTTACTGAACTTGATTCCGTGAAGAAGCATATTCATTCGGGCAAGGTTATAGGTAGTCGGATTCTTTTCCTGTCCGTAGATATATACTGCCTTTCCTATACTTGCAGCACGTAACAACAACGAACCGCTGCCACAAGTAGGATCATACACATTGCGCAGACGCTGGTGGCCGATAGAAACAATCTCCGCCAATATTCGACTGACTTCCTGAGGCGTATAGAACTCTCCTGCTTTCTTCCCAGCTCCGGCAGCAAATTGGGAAATCATGTATTCGTAGGCATCACCGAGAATATCAATTTCCTGTGAGGCTTCCACACCAAAATCTATATCATCCAAAGCAAGAAGCACATTGCTGACCAATGTATTCTTGTCGTCAGCGGTCTTACCCAACTTTGGAGAAGCCAAATCAATATCAGAGAACAGTCCTCCGAAATCCTCTTCGCTATCCTGCCCAAGTGTACTGTCTTCTATGCGTTTCAAAGAACGTTCCAGCATTGGCAGGATATTTTCTTTTCGTTTGATTGTGTCTATCACAGATGAAAACAGATATTTGGGCTCTATAAAATAACCGATATTTTCCAGGCACTGGTTTTTGACCTCTTCCTGTAACTCCATTGCATCGGCATCGGTCATATCCCACAATTCTTTAAAAGTGACTTCGTCATCTTCAAGTGCACTGTTGGCGTATTTCTCTATTTTTTCCGACAGGTATTTATAAAAGATAAACCCCAAGGTAAAATACATAAAGTCGCTTGCCGACATATTGCCACGCAAACGGTTTGCGACCTCCCAAAGCTGGTCACGGAGTTTCTGTTGTAATTCTTCGCTCATATTATTTTTTCTTATTTTTCGTAATTAATATTGCATCAGAGATATATACTGCAGGACAATTATAAGAATTGTTAGTCAAACACTGATGCTTGAATTTTCCGCTGAATAGATTTAAGGCAATAACCATATTCCAATATGATGTTGGGTTACATTCATATCCGGGATCAAGACAAAACACATTGAATATACCATCTTCATCATATTCGTATCCAATGGCAAGAACAGCATGACCACCGCCCGTTTTAAAATCCATACCAAGAATAATGGGGATATTGTCATCTATTGCTGTCTTTACTAACTCCCAAAAATCAGTTTCTCTAAAATTATCATTAATATTGGAATATTGGGCAGTAACAACCTCTCCATAAACCCTATTGACTAATTTGGTAAGCCGATCAAAATAAAAGCCACCTCTTATCATACCATGTTTGTCAAAAAATTCATGGAATAGCTTTTCCGTTTCTGGCGACTTCTTTATATTATCGTATACATCTTCAATCTGAACTCGACTTATCGTCTTCAAGATAAGTAAATTCATCATCAAAGAATATACAGCGCATGCACCATCAATATCTCCTTGACGAATATGAACTGGATGATAATTGCGTTTTTTTATACTACATCCTTTCTCTGTAAGGTATAGACTATCTATAATTTTAATCATTTTCTATAGATTTTTGCTCAAATTGTTTGCGTAAATCATCCAATACCTGTCCATTGTAAGAAAAGTATTTTGCTCCCTGATAGGCATTGGACGGTGTTCTTTTTTCTTCCGGTAGAAAAGTTCCTACGAAGGGTGATAATTTATATATTCTTCCTTCATATTCAATAGAATCATCACTTGCAACTTTTACATTTATATTGGTTGGGATAAAAGTGATGTATTCTCCTACCGGAATATTAACCATACTGAATTTGAATCTTTCCCGTTTCTTCGGACGTTCTATTTCAATTCTTTGCTCCTCCTTTTCAGCATTAGTAACAATAGGTTTATTATCCTTATATTCTGTCACAACTGCATCGTCTACAGTTTGGGCAATATCTCTGAATATATCAAGTGCTACTTTGGGATCGACGTTAAAGAACTCCCTGTTTTGCCTAATACGTAAGTCAGTCAATCGGTCTATAGTCTTATGGACCAACTTCTCAACTTCATTAAACTTGGAAGTTTTCATTGTAGCGAAAATCTCAAATGGAAGCGGAACCGCTGTGTTATCCAATTCCTTTGAGCGTACATCAACAGGACGTGAACTTTTACCAATCTTAACCCAATCCTCACGAAAACTCGGATTCGTAAGAATATACACATAGCCTATTTCTTTATTGTCACTCATATTTTATTCCCAACTAAAAGTTCTTATAATACTACGCAGACGGTCAAGAATGCGTGTCAATGCTTTTCTTGTCTTTATCAGGCCAAGATGTTTCTCTTTCAAAGCCTTTTGTATGATTTCCGGCTGTTCCTTCTGGAGATAATCGTATTCTTTCAAATAATGTGTCAATACATCAGAAGGAATACCCTCGTCTTCCGATAAAGAACGTACTGCCTTTTCCCGTTCTGTAGTAATATATTGATTCAACCGTTCTTCCAAATCGCTAGTGCCATCTGCTTTTTTACGTTGCACCATAAAATTCTCCTTATCCTCATCCACATTCTTTTGGATAAAACCGTCAATGAGTTTCGCCTTGCTACGCATTTCTGCATCTTTAATCATTGTGTCAATGATATGCTGACGGCGATCTGCATAATCGGCACTATATGGGTCAAGTTCAGCTATGAGTTCAAGTATATAAGCTACATTGATAACATCACTATGTAGAAGTTCCAGACAGAAATCTACATCCTCCAATCCTTGATTATTTCCGTAAGGGACAGGTTCTTCGGCAACTACAGATGGACTGGCAGGTGTATCGATAAATCCGACAGTAATGTCGAGATATTTACTTTTGTAGTCATTAAATTGCTGTTCTGTCATTCCAAGATCTTCCGCATCTTCATTGTAATCTTCATATATTTGGATTTCAGCATGTTTACGGATAATATCACGGAATGCCAGTACAAAGTCTTTCTTGTCTTTTTCGCTTTGCAGAATATCAATACAACTTGGATTAGGGTATTTTTTCAAAAAATCCGATGCCAACTGTCTGTATTCTTTTTTTACTTCCTCGTATGGCGGCCTTATAATATCCTCCAGGTTGTTGGAATTGCTGAACAGCTTGATTGCCGTATCTACATTGGATTTCAAATCACGGAAACATACAATTTTGCCGAATCTTTTTCTCTCATTCAATACGCGGTTTGTACGGCTAAAAGCTTGTAGTAAAGAGTGATATTCCAAATTCTTATCCACATAAAGCGTATTCAGCTTCTTGCTGTCAAAACCGGTAAGAAACATTCCTACAACAAGGCAAAGATCAAGCGGTTTCATATCCGCTTTCTTCTTTTTCATGCGCAGGTTTATATCATCGTAGTATGCCCGGAAATTTTCTGTTGTAAATGAAGTACCGAACATTTCATTGTAGTCATCCATGATGGCCTGCAATTCGTCAGCATCTCCTACACTACCACTTACATATTGTCCTGTACCCATTCCTGTCTGTTCGTCATCCTGACTGCCGTTAGCAGCGTATGTAAATACCGCACCTATGCGGATTTTAGGGTTCAGAGATTTGAATATCTTATAATAACGGATAAGCATGGGTACAGACTGCACGGCAAACAGTGCGTCAAATTCCCCGTCAAAAGTTGACTTGCTGAAATTATTGAGGATGAACTTTGCTATTTCCTCCATACGGGTGGCATTTTCTTTTTCCACCTCTTCATTTCCATGATAATACTCTACAAGGAACCCCAATACATTTTCATCAGCAATGGCATCCTTGATGAGGTATTTATGCAGACAATTCCCAAAGATTTCTTTTGTGGTATGCCCGTCCACCGCATTCTCCGCAAAGATAGGAGTACCCGTAAAACCGAATACTTGGGCATTGTCAAAGAACTTCATTATTCGTTTGTGACTTTCCCCAAAGTGGCTTCTGTGGCACTCATCGAATATCATAACAATGCGAGAGTGGCGTATTGCTTCTATCTTGTTACTGTACCAAGTCTTGCTGACGGCAGCATTGAGTTTTTGGATAGTAGTAATGATAATTTTGGAATTACTTTGTAGACGTTTTACTAATTCATCAGTATTATCCGTACCATCCACCGCACCTGGTTCGAATGCCTCATATTCTGACTGCGTCTGCGTATCAAGGTCGTGGCGGTCAACAACAAACATCACCTTATCAACATCGTCCAGTTCGGAAACGAGTTGGGCTGCCTTGAAAGAAGTTAATGTCTTTCCGGCACCTGTCGTATGCCATATATAGCCGTTGTCGTTTGAATTCTTTACTTTATCCAATATCTTTTCTACGGCATAGAACTGATATGGACGGAGAACCATCAAAGACTTATCACCCTCATGTAACACTATATATTTGCCAATAATTTTTCCGAGTGTACATTTCTCGAGAAAGAACGCAGCAAACATATCTAATTCATTGAATGGATGATTGGAAGCATCAGTCCAGTTGAAGGTGAATTTGTAACCTATATTCGGATTATTTGCAAAATAGCGTGTGTTTACGCCATTGGAAATTACAAATAATTGAATGTAATCAAACAAACCGTGAAAAGATGTCTTGTGGTAACGCTGTATTTGATTGTATGCCTGCTTGAGTTCCACTCCACGTCGCTTTAGCTCAATTTGAACCAATGGAAGTCCGTTAATAAGAATGGTTACATCATAACGGCATTTCTTTCGCCCTTCCACCGTGATTTGGTTGGACACCTGAAACTCATTTTGACACCATTGTTGGCGGTTGAGAAATTCTACCCAAATGCGTTTGCCGTCTGCCGTGTCAAGCGGATAGAGATCCCGGAGTTTTTTCGCTTTTTCAAAGCGTGTTCCTCCTTCAAGATAGATAAGTATCTTTTCAAATTCCTCGTTGGTAAACTGAGTACGGCCATGCTCCTCCAACCGCTTTCGATTGTGTATCTCCAACTGCCGTTTGAAATTGGCTTGAAGATTATCCTCCTCTGCAATATGGATATACTCATAATCCATTTGCTGAAGTGTGGCGATAAGTCCAGCTTCTAGTGCCGCTTCACTTTGTATTGCCATATTCTTGAAGATTATCTGGATTAGCACATTTTTTCTACATGAATCAACTCCCTTACATCCACATTCAGGACTTCAGCGATGCGAAACAAAGTTTCGAGATCCGGCTGCGATGTGTTTGTACACCAACGTGACACAGAGCAAGTATTTTTGCCTATCTGTTCAGACAACCATTTTGCCGTTCTGTTTTGCTCAACAAGTACTACCTTTATTCTATTTAGTTGCTTCATATAGAAAAAAATTATAGTTTAATGCAAAGGTACAAAATTAGATTGTAAGGAGGTATATAAAAACAGAAACATTTATCAAATTCCTAAAATTCTATTAGATTTGGTAATTATAACTCATTTTTGAATTAAAACAGTTTGTTATAGAAATTCTATTAATTATTATCGCTCATTATCTACTAAATCACTACCTTTACATAAATTTCATTTGAAGTGTAAATGCGGTAAGTGTTTGATAAGTAACTATTTCAAATTAGTTTTTATCTAGTACGTTCTTCGTCTCGCACTGAGAATGATTAATAGTTCTTGACTGAGCTAAGTAATTAAAGTTTAGATAGATATTACCAGTTATTGAAATATAATGTCAAAAAAGATAGGTCGTAATGAACCTTGCCCTTGTGGTAGCGGCAAGAAATACAAGCATTGTTGTATGCAAAAGGAACGGGTCTTAGGAATGTTGCCAACTGAAAATCATGCTTTGAGCTCAGCTTCTTGGCTTAATGCTCCAAAAACGATGGCGTATTTAAATAATCATGCTGTTCCACCTATATTGGAATATTTGATAGGAATGCAACTTAATCCACAAAATCGTGGGAAGAATATCCGAATCGAGCACCTTTTGCAAATAGCAGTTGCGAATCTCGGAAAGAGTAACCAGACTCCTGACATCAGTGAGTTCAAGAGTATAATTGATCAGGAATTCTCTTTTGATCTTATGGAAGACTTGCCGAGTAACATGTTTTCTGAACCAGTAGTGTTTTATGGCGGCAATTACACATTCTTTCCTGGCATCTCAACCCATGCAACAGAAATTTTCCGTTCGATGACAGAAGCCATATTCTATAAATCGGATATATTTACGGGAGCTTTTCGTAATGAAGTTTATGATGGAGTGGTCTTTATGCTTGAACTGAGCAACATTTTGTCAACCCGAGCAGGGATAAGTGGCTTAGTACTCGGAAATGGGACCCCTCGCGAAATGCTTAACGAACCAAAGACTAACCAATCCTTAGTCATTACTTTGCCGATGATGGCAGAAATCATTAATAGGAATAGGTTAGATCGAAATATTTTGAAATCATTTTTGTTAGAGGTTAATGCTCCTAATATACTAACTCAAGATGCAGACAAGAATCCCTTGTTATACAGACCTATCGTTGAGTTTGACAACAACTTCTACTTTGTCGGAATTTCCAGTCAAGGCTGTGCCATTAACAACTTTATCCTAAAAACAGCTCGAAAACATCATTGTCTTGAAGAACTAGTAAAACAGACCCACTATGGTGTCTGGATGCGCATCGGGCATTCTTGCATAGAACAGATGAGCTGGGTACAAAATTCAATGGATGATATACTTGCTCCTGTTGAAGGCTATTACGAAGATGTATTCCGCATTGATGTTAACTGGCTTGCATACGTGTGCTATGCTCATGATTTGGCTCATAATGTAGCCATAGATGGTAATGATAGTTTCAGCAATCGAGATCTCAGCCAACATTTACAAAAACGTATTGATGCCATCAGAAATGACAAAAGGTCGAAAGATGACCATATCCTGACGCTTGTTCTGTATTCTACAATGGGGGAGACATATGGATTTGCCATGGAAAAACAAAATGGAACTGACTATTTTCTTCAATTCTCAGCTTATGATTTCTTACAACTGATACAAACTGAGAAATGGGACAGTTTGAGTCTTGTTCGTTATGCTCGGTCCAAAGAGAACGTATCATTTCTCGAAACTCCTATGAATCAATCTCTCGATGTATATGCTCTCTATAAGCATTATGGTGAGAGTTTCTATATGACAGACGACACACCATCATACATGCTTTATATTGAGCCCAATGATGGTTGTGACCTCATATTCAAAAGCAAAGATCAGCTGTATTTACACGGAACGCTGAAAAAACTTAATGGACGGTATGCTCATATACCAGTGATACGCGATCTAGAGTATGCAGCAATTTTTAAGCCTGTACACTCGGTTATCAATGCCAAGAGTTGTGAGTCTTATAATATTCCTGTGTGGGTAAATTGTTGTCAAGAAGAGAAGCAGGGAATAAATCCATCCTCTATTTCCGATACTGTAATAACAGCTGTTGCATACTGGATGGATATTTTACAACCAGCCATAGCCGATATGATCAGCCAACACTATGAGTGTTCTGTAGAAATAGAACTTGTCTTCAGTGGAAAGGTATTGGTCGATAAAGGAATACACTATGATAACGACATAAAGCCCTCGCAAGGAGGCAATCTTACTACATCCAAGACAGAAAGTGGAGTTACCGTCACATTTGATGATGATTACATCCATTCCTTTATGGGAGCGGGTAATGAGAGCGAGCGTACCATGATGCGCTGTATCATAACCGAACTCCTGGGAATAGACGAGGAGACGGCAAGTCAAATTATAGATAGTTATATTCCTTTGGGTCAGGCAAAAATGATTCTGATGATGGAGCCGTCACTCAACCCTTTGGCAATACCCTTATGGCTTTATACTCCTATCTATATTCATGCCGCCACCAGCCAACTACTACTAGACAAATTTCCACAGTGGATGAAGGAAAATGGTCACGATATAGCGGGCAAACTCAATACAAAAACTGAAAAAGTAACCTTCCTTCACAAAGGCGTAGATGTACTCCTTGATGAGCTTGCTAGACGCCTGTCATCATTTGATACATTGTGGTTACTGCGTATGCTCATGCAGAATCACGAAACATTGGTTTATCAGCGTGAGCATAATAGAATTTTACAACCCGCACAGGTTCTTTGTTTTGGAGAAAATGAGTCTAGACGGAATGAATTCTTAGTTACAGAAAAACGACTTACTAATGCAGGAATATCTACCCGTGCATTGATAGAATATCTAGCTGCGACACAGTATCGTGTTGGTGACGTTAAACCAGGTAATGATGATATAGAAAGCCTATTAGCTATCATGAACGAGGTAATATCCATTGGGGGTATATGTGATGCCATACATTTAGACGTGGCGAATCATACCATTGAGAAATTAAACTCTGGACGTTATGGCATCTATGATGATAATTTTTCTGACAATATGGAAGAGTTTGCTACAATGCGTACTTTCGAGAGTGTAAATGGGCAAATCGAAGATTTCGAAAGCAAGATGGCCAGAATGGCAGTCCGTCCAGATATAAAAGAAAAAAACAAGGACGCAGAACTTGAGGAGATAGATGTGGCATTCTTAGAGGATTGGGGAGTCTCATATTCCAATATCTTGCAGTTCCTTTATGTATGCTACATCATAGCTATGAAACAGCAGAAGTCTGTCATTGAGATGGAAGAGTCTCAACTCGTAAAGGCTGTTCAAGAGCATTGTATAGAACTAACTGAAGATTTAGTAAGGAAATGTATCATTCGCCTTTCTTTAGATAAACGGGAAAACTATCTCACTCCACCAAATGGGTTGGCGGGTAAGGATATCTACCCTTGGTCATACAATAGGGAATTAAGTTATCTTCGTCGCCCTGTTATTCGTTATCAGTATGATGACGGCACGGTCATGTGCATGTTTGGGTTCCGCTCTTGCATTCAAGCCGGTGTTCAGCTATCTGATTTACTTTATTCTGGTCGCTTACGTTATGTTGGAAGGAAGATAGAAACATTGCTTGGAAAATTTGAGGCTAGAAAAGGATTTGCGTTCAATGATGAAGTGCGATCTTTTTTGGCAAAGATACCTATGATGCGAGTATGGGAACACGATGTTACTATCAAATCTGGAGGTTATTTTTCAGCAGATAAAGACTATGGTGATATTGATGTGATGGCTTATGATACATCAAGTGATATACTCTACTTGATAGAATGTAAGAACACTAATACAGCCAAGAATATTAGGGAAATGAAAACCGAGATGGATGAATATCTTGGTCGTGGTGATAATCCAGAGAAAGACAAAAAGAAAGCTCTCGTCCTTAAACATTTACGTCGTCATCGCTGGGTAACGGAGCATAGTAATGAAGTTGCGAAACGCATAGGTTTAGCAGTTCCACCCCGAGTAAAATCAATGATGCTGACAGCTACAGTGATACCAACATCTTATCTCAAAAGAGAGAAAACCCCAATGTCAATACTAAATTACCCTGAGTTAAAGATAAAAGGCATGGATTATCTAAATTCGTGCAAAGAACCAGATTTAAGTGTACTTGAAATATGAGACTATCAGATGTGGCGCATCTTCCTTATAATTTTCACCTACATTAAAGGCAGTAGCAATAGCTAACGGTTTGTCATCTCTGCAATCTGTTCAGTTCTCAGCCTCCTATTCTGATTGGCCAAGCAATGAGTATAGCCTCAATTTTCATGTTCTCAATAATTGTAAAGTGTACAATTTGTTACAAAAGTACGGAGTAATACGGCAATGGAGGCTCTGAATGAAAAAGGAAAGCATAAATTTACAGGGGGCTGAATAATTTCTTCAGAAGAAACCTGTGAACAAAACACACAGGCTTTTACCAACAAATTGACACTGTCCAAAATTTTGTGTAAATGGAAACAGGATTCAGTTGTAAGTTTGTTCTTATATCTGGATTCTGTTTTCA
>ENA-UEPW01000076-UEPW01000076.1-human-gut-metagenome-genome-assembly--contig:-NODE-76-length-87307-cov-16.539734_pt1 | contig 87307 bp, 74 predicted proteins | sample MGYA00242935_ERZ507936 | MGnify/ENA primary metagenome ERZ507936 (study PRJEB26167, sample SAMN06115469) | human gut metagenome | host: Homo sapiens | place: China:Chongqing | collected 2016-06-23... | reverse complement strand
CAGGGGGTGGAAAGACACACGCCTTTCATCGGGGACAACCAAATAGATCGGAAGAGAGAGGTTTGCCGCATTCCTCCGTCCGAATGAATTCGGAGGCTTCCTGCGGCTGTTTCTGTGAAAAGGTCCTCCTGCTGAAGGAGGAACATGTGCATCTATTCAAGAATAGACGTCGGGGAGCAGGCGGGCGCGAACCGAATGCGCAAAGAAAACCACTCTAATTGACGGGCGTCAAGACAACAAAACCGCCATTCTGCTACTGAATAGCGGTTTTTCGAGGTGCGTGAGTTTTGGGCAGGTGAGCGGCCGTCAGCGGGTCCTGCCCTGATAGCGTCCGGAGCTGTCGTAGCGGTGCCCGTCGGCGTCGGTTCGGCCCTGGTAGCGGCCGGAGGCGTCGTAGCGTCGTCCGCTCGAATCCTCGCGCCCGACGTAGCGGCCCGACTGGTCGTACATGCGTCCGCTCGAGTCCATGCGGCCCTCGTAGGCACCGTTCTTGTTGTAGACGCGGCCGGGCCTCGTGTACTTCGGAGGCTCGGCGGCGAGTGCGCTGCCAAGAGGCGCCGCAAGGGCAAGGCCGAGGGCGCCGAGAAGCGTTCTTCTGTCCATGTCAATAATCCTGTGGTGCGATGCCGCTGCCTGTGACGGGCGTTCGGGTCAGCTCGGAGATGCCCGCCTTGTCCTTCCAGACGGCGATCCAGCCGTCGATGAGGGGGGAGTCGGTCAGAATGACGCTCAGGTGGAAGCTTCCGTCGGGGAGCTTCTCGAGCCTTTGCGTCCTGTTGAAGGGCGTCTCGTTGAGGTTGAGGGCCGTCACGGCGTTCGTGAAGCGGAAGGAGAGCTCGACCTTGCGGCCCGAGCCGTCCGAGTAGTTGAAGTGGCACGAGTTGACGTAGGAGTCGAGCGAAAAGTCCTTCGGACGCTCGGCCTGAAATTCGGTGACGCGGGCCTTCGTGAGGCGGTGAAGCGCGAGGTGGCGCACGTTCTCATAGCGGTCGAACATGCAGACGAGGTAGAGGCGAACGTCCTGCTGCACGAGGCCGAGCGGGGTGATGAGGCTTTTGACCTGCTTGCCTGAAGCACTGTCGTACTCGATCTCGAGCTTGAGTTCACGAAAGAGCGCCTCGCTCACGGCCTCGAAGATCGTGCGGGAGATCTTCGGCGGCATCATCGGCAGGGAGCTTCCCACGACGGCGATCTTCTTGAGCCAGGCCTTCTCATTGCGCGGGGCGGCGGAGAGAGTCTCGTTGAACTTCTGCGAGGCCATGTCGAACAGGGGCGAGAGGGACTTCGAGAGCGTCGTCGGGATCATGAAGCGCATGTGCTCCTGGGCGAGCCTCAGGAGCAGGCATTCGTGCACGGACATCTGCTGCGAGAGGAGCGTGCCGCCCGCCGTGCTCTGCTTGTAGCCGTAGGGGCGGGAGCGCATGTCGCAGTCGATGCCGAAGACGTCCGTCGAGGCCATGGTCTTGAGATAGCGCTGCAGGGTGCGGATCCGGATCGGAATGCCCGCGGCGTCGAGCTCCTGCTTGAGCTGCTGTGCCGTGATGAGGCGGCCCTTCGGAATGCGGGTGAGGATCTGGATGAGCATCACGGCTTCATCCAAAGTGGAGGATTTGCGCGGCATGTACTGCTCCGTTGAAAGAGAAGAAGGGCGCCCTTGGTCAAGGCGCCCTCCTGTTTTGTGCGGTGACGGGATCAGGCGCCGGGGTGCGAAAGTCCCGGAACGCCGAGCCACTTGAGATAGAAGTCGTCGAGCACTTCCTCGTTGATGTCGATCGCCTGGTCGGCGGGCGGCTGCGTCTGTGCGAGCGTCGTCTCGATGAAGCTCAGCACACCGGGGAAGAGCGTCTTGGGACCCGTTTCCTCAAGGGCGCCTGCGCTTCGCTGAATGTTGAGAAGCGTCTCGATCTCCGCGCGAAGGCCCTCGTCCGTGACGAGCGCGTCGGCGAGTTGCTCGAAGACCACGGGCGGCATGCTCTTGCGGGTCTCGACCCAGCGCATGGCGAGGAGCCCCTGCACGATGTAGAGGAAGCGCTTGTAGGCGATCGTCTCGTGGCCGAGCAGGAAGTGCGAGACATGGGACTGCGCCATCGAGCGGTAGGCCCAGTAGAGGCGCGGCAGCGGGGCGCCGTAGTCCAGAAGCTTCCTCATCTCGGCGAGGAAGAGCGGATGATTGCGGTAGACGATCTGCGAGTAGAGGCTCTGCACGATCGAGACGTTGCCCTTCTTGAGGAGCATCAGGCACTTCTTGAGATCCCAGCCCGAAATGTCCCACACGCCGTCCTGATCGAGTGTGATCGTGTCGGCCGGGGGCGTGAGCTTCAGATAGTTCTTGAGCGGACGCACGTAGATGAAGCGGATGTCGTAGTCCGAGCTCGGGGACGGAAAGCCCCAGCTTCGGCTGCCCGCCTCGCAGGCATAGAGGATCCTGATGCTGTGGGAGGCTTCGAGGCGCCTGAGCCGCGCCTTCGCTTCGTCAAACATTTCTTCAGCAGTGGAAGTCATAGTGAGGGCCTGAAAATCCGTACGTTTCCGACAGAAGAGGTAACGTACGCGTCAATTGAGTCTTGGATCGTGCACGTTATATCGTGCTATATATCTTCGGCATCGAACGGTAGAAAATCATGCCGAATTTCTTGATCGGCCCATTATCGCACGAAGAGCCGCGAGGAGTGTCCTATGAAGACGGAATTGTTGGCGGCGAGGACGGCCATGTATCCAATATGCAACGGGGCGAGCGCTCTGTCGGAAGGATTTCGGCAGAACGTCAGTTGAGCGTGGAGTTGACCGTGACGGTACCGATCACGTATTCGGAGGTGCGCCAGAGGCGGATGAGCTTGGTGGTGACGGGTTCGCCCGCGTACTCGGGCCAGACGCGAAGGAGGTACTTCCGAAGCATTAGGGCGCCCTCGGCATCCATTTGGTCGGGGCGGTGGTACCAGCGGCCGGCGAGATAGAGGACGCGTCGCACGAAGGCGGCGTCGGGAAGCGCACCCGAATGAAGGGGCTCGGTGAGAAGGGAGATGCGCTTTTCGCGTGCTTCGCCGTCCTCGGGGATCGGGCGGATCGTCTCGAGCATGAAGCGTGCGGCGCGAAGGCGGGCATCGGGTTCGGATGCGCCCCGTGCGGTAGGCGGGAAGGGCGCGTCGATTGCGTTGATCCCGGCGGGCAGACGATCGTCCCCGGCGGCGAGCGCCGCGAGTTCGGAGATGTGCCAGTCGAAGTAGGAGCGCACGAGCGAGGCGAAGGTGGGCGTGGTGGTGAGCCTTCTGTTCCATTCCTCGCGGGTGAGCTTCAGGCCGAACTGCCGGTTGAGCAGCTCGATGTCGTCGTCGGAGAGCGAAAGAAATGTGGACATGCGGCTCCAGGGGAGGTGTTTTGCGGGTGAATGCCCGTTCATTCTACTCCGCATGAAGGCAAATCGCATGCAGTTGATCCGTCTTGGTGATGATTTTCATGAGCCGTGAGCGGTTTGTGCGATCGGTGTGCATAAGAAGGCCTGGGCGGTAGGGCGTTCTGTGAGAGCCGTCACTTCATGGGGTGTAGAACGGGGCGATTGGCCTCGATGCCGATCCAGCCGCCGCGGATGCAGTTCGCCTCCTCGAAGTGCCAGTCGGGGAGGACGGCGCGGGTGACGCCGCCTGCGGTCGTGGTGATGCCGGGACGGTGGGTGTGTCCGTGGATGACGACGGCGGCCTCGAGGTTTCGGGCGGCCTCGTCGAGAGCGCGTTCGTCGACGTCGGTGATGTAGGCGGCCTTGACGGACTTGCGGGTGCGGCTGCGGGCGCGGGCGTCCTCGGCCACCTGCAGGCGTTTTTTCAGGGGAAGCCTGAGCATGATCCACTGCCACCAGACGCTGCGCACGCGGCGTCGGACCTTCTGGTAGTCGGCGTCGAACGTGCACCAGAGGTCGCCGTGGGAGAGAAGGATGCGCTCGCCGCGCAGCACGCCGACGGCGGGGTCCCTGAGGAGCGTCGCGCCGATCTCGCGCGCGAAGCGCTCGCCCATCATGAAGTCGCGGTTGCCGTGCATGATGTATAGCCCGTGCGAGGCCGAGTAGGCGCGAAGCGCGTCGGCCACGGCCGCCATCGTGTAGGAGGCGTCGTCGCCGATCCAGTAGTCGAAGAAGTCCCCGAGGATGAGGAGCTCGGCATGTTCGGCCGCCTCGTGTTCGAGAAAGCGCAGGAAGGCGTTTATCGTGTCGGGCTCGGAGTGGCTCAGGTGCAGGTCGGAGATGAAGACCGGATCGTTGAGCGTCACGGGACCTGCGGTGCCTTCAAGAGCGGGAACGGTGAAAGGGGAGAGCATGGCGGAGGATCCTCCAGGGTTTGCAGTCCGTCCATTGTATCCGAGCATGGAAAAGCCCGCGAGGGCATACCCTGCGGGCTTCTTGTCAGGAGCGTTGCGCCGTGCGCCTTATTTGGCGGGCTGCGGAGCAGGCTGCTGCTGGGCGGGTTCAACGGGCTGCTGAACCGGCTGAGCGGGTTGCTGGGCCTGAGCCTCGGCGGGCTGCTGCTGGGCTTCGGCCGGCTGCTGGGCCTGGGCGGTCTTGTCGTCGCCGAAAAGGGCTTCGCCGATCATGGAGCCGGCAACGGCGCCGGCGGCGGCACCCATCATGTTGGACATGAAGCCGCCGCCCTGCTGCTGGGGCTGGGCGGGAGCGGCGTTCGCGGCGGGCGCAGCCTGCTGGGCGGGAGCCTGATTGGCGGCCGGCGCGGCCTGCTTGGCCGGAGCGGCGGCGGGAGCCGTCTGCGGGGCGGCCTGCGTGGAGGCGGCGGGACGGCCCGGAACCGGATTCGTGACGGGGGCGGGTTTCTGGACGGGCTTCACGGAGGCCGGACGGCCCATGGAGAAGCCGGAGGAGCGCTTGACCTTGGCGGCTTCGGCACCGGAGGTGATGGCGAGGAGCGCGGCGGCGGTGAGGAGGACGAGCTTGGTCTTGTGCATTTCGAACTAATTCCGAAGGAGTAGAAAAAGAGTGAAGCTATTATACGGAGAGCTCGAAAAGCCGAAGGTTATTGAAGCGGTTTTGTTACATATGCCGTGAAACAGAAATGATTTCCACGAAAAAACTCACGGTTTCGCGTCTGATGTCGGAGAAAACCTGACGAATTGCGGCCAGGGAAGGGGAAGGCGGGCTCAGCCGCCGAAGAGTCGGGCGAGCAGGCCCTGCTTCACCTCTTCGGAGGAGGCGGCGCCCGTGGGATAGCCCGTCTCGCCGATGGACCTGATGCATTCGCGCACGAGGCTTTCAGAGAGCGGCGCCTCGCTCTCGATCGTCACCTCGTTCCTGCGGTGGGAGGCCCTGATGCGCCTCGCCTCGCCGTGCGAGAGGATCTTGCGGACGGCCTCGATCACGTGGGCCTCGCACATCTCGCAGGCCATGTTGCGGACTTCGATTCGGGTGCGGATCATGTTGGTGTTCCAAAAGACTTGAGAATGAATCGCATTCTATCACGTTCGAAGAGGGACGCAAAAAATCGGGGAGGGGCGTCGTAACGCCTCTCCCCTCGGGATGCGGACTGTCTCGGGAGGTCTAGTCGAGGGTGCGCAGCGCGTCGATGAGCGCGGTCTTGGCCTCGGTCTTTTCGTCCTTCATCTTGATGATGCGGGCGGGGTTGCCGACCACGACGGCGCCAGCGGGCACGTCCTTGATGACGATGGCGCCCGCGCCGACGACGGCTCCGCGGCCCACGCGCACGCCTTCGATCACGACGGCGTTGGCGCCGATCATGACGTCGTCCTCGATGACGACGGGGGTGGCGGAGGCGGGTTCGACGACGCCTGCGAGTACGGTGCCCGCGCCGATGTGGCATCGGTTGCCGACGATGGCGCGGCCGCCGAGCACGGCGCCCATGTCGATCATGGTGCCTTCGCCGATGACGGCGCCGATGTTGATGACGGCGCCCATCATGATGACGGCGCCTTCGCCGATCTCGACCTTTTCGCGGATCACGGCGCCCGGTTCGATGCGGGCGCGGATGTTCCTGATGTCAAGGAGCGGAACGCCGGAGTTGCGGCGGTCGTTTTCGATGACGATGTCGGCGATGGCGGCGGCGTTGGCCGTGACCACGGGTTCAAGGTCGGCCCAGTTGCCGAAGACGACGAGACTGAGGCCCTCGCCGAAGACCTTGGCGCCGCAGGACGCGAAGTCGACGGGCTCCCTGAGGTTCACGTAGATCTTGACGGGGGTCTTCTTGGGAGCGGTGGCAATGTAGTTGATGATTTCCTGGGCGTTCATTTATCTAGTGGGTTCCGTTGGTGTTGAAGAGAAGGTCGTCGAGCGAATGGAAGCCCTTGGGCTCCCTGACGAGCGCGCGGGCGGCCTTGAGGGCGCCGAGCACGAAGATGCGGCGGCTCGTGGCGCGGTGCGTGAACTCGAGCTCTTCGTCGGGGCCGAAGAAGTGTACGGAATGCGTGCCTGCAACGGTGCCGCCGCGAAGCGCGTGGATGCCGATTTCGTCGGGACGGCGTTCGCCGCAGAGGCCCTCGCGGCCGTAGACGGGCGTGAGTTCGCCCGCGGGATCGAGCGCTTCGACGAGGAGCTTCGCGGTGCCGCTCGGGGCGTCCTTCTTCCTGTTGTGGTGGGTTTCGGTCACCTCGATGTCGAAGTCGGGGCGCAGCGCTGCGGTCACGAGGCGAAGCGCGCGTGCGAGCACGGCGACGCCGAGCGAGTAGTTGGTGCTCCAGACGACGGGGGCGTGTTCGCCGAGGGCGGCAACGGCGGCCTTTTCCCCGGCCGTGTAGCCCGTGGTGCCCGAGACGAGCGGGGTGCCCGTGCGGGCGACGTAGGCGGCGACGGCGGGCAGGGCCTCGGGGCCGGAGAAGTCGATGGCGACGTCGGCTGCGGGCGCGGCGGCGAGTTCGGCGATGTTTGCGCGGCCGTATTCGCCGACGACGGCGTCACCCGCGTCAAGGGCGCACTCCTTGAGGAGGCGCCCCATGCGTCCCGTTCCGATGAGGATGATGTTCATGGGGCTTCTTTCCAGAGTCTTTATTCGTTGATGAGGCCTGCCTTGACGAGCTCGGCGCGCAGGCGGGCGGCGTTGGCGGGCGACATGTCGCAAAGCGGCAGACGCATCGGACCGGCGTTGAGGCCCATCATGTTGAGCGCAGTCTTCGCAGGAATCGGATTCACTTCATAGAAGAGCGCGTTCATGAGGTCGAGGCGGCGGACCTGCTCGGTGGCCGCTTCGGCGGTGCGGCCCGCGAACCAGTCGGTGCACATCTTCGCACAGGAGGCGGGGTCGATGTTGGCGTAGACGCTGATGACGCCCGAGCCGCCCACGCTCATGATGGGGACCGTGATGTCGTCGTTGCCGGACCACATCTGGAAGTCGGGGCCGAGGAAGCGGGCGACCTCCATGGCGTAGCTCATGTTGCCCGAAGCTTCCTTGATGCCGCAGATGTTCGGGTGCTTCGCGAGGCGCTCGACGACGGAGACCGGGATGGAGCAGCCCGTGCGGCCCGGCACGTTGTAGAGGATGCAGGGCACGGAGACGGCGTCGGCCGTGTCGGCGAAGTGGCGGTACATGCCCTCGGCGTTGGCCTTGTTGTAGTACGGGGCGATGATGAGGAGCGCGTCGGCGCCCATCGCCTCGTAGCGGCGGCTCATCTCGATCTGCGTGGCCGTGCAGTTGGAGCCCGAGCCGACGATGACGGGCACGCGTCCCGCGACCGTGTCGATCGTGTGGCGCACGACGGCGGCGTCCTCCTCGTGCGTCATCGTGGAGTATTCGCCCGTCGTGCCGAGCGTGAGAATGGCGCTCGTGCCGCCGGCGATCTGGCGCTCGATGAGATGGGTGAGGGCTTCGAAGTTCACGCTTCCGTCTTCGTGGAAGGGCGTGATCATGGCGACGATGGAGCCTCGGACGTTTTCGAACTTCATAGGGGTAGTACCTCAGAAACAGGGACATGAAAAACCGTCGACAGAGGCGCTTCTGCCGACAGTCTGGCGCGGAAAGCAGGATCCGCGGCGTTTCTGAAGGGGATAGCGCAACCGGCCGGATGCCCGGACGGACAGTCCGCAGGATGTTCTCCTGCGACCCATCACCCCGGAGCGCCCTCCGCGGATGATTCGGCGGTGTTGCCTCGCCACGACGTCGTCGCCTGCCGGCTCGGTCGGGCCCTTCGTCCCCGCTCCTCTATCTGCAGGAGCAAAGTTACCACGGACGGCCCGATTTTGAAAAGGGACGGCGTCGGAAAAGACGCTCGGGTGGGTCCCGCGCAAACCGTCTAGGTGAGACGCCCTACGACCTATTGCCTAGGTGCGCGGTTTCGACTCTTCCGAAGCTCCGCCACATGATATAAATGCAGGACTTTTCATCGAGCGCCGGCTTCGGGGGCGAGAGCCTCCTGGCGGCCTTTCCGTCCTTGTGTCTGCACTTCCGGAGAACGCGTCCATGAGCCTCAATGCCGTCAACCACCGCAGGGTCCTGCACCGAATGCCCGAGCTCGACGACGAGCTGCCCGATACGACGGCCTACGTGAGGAAGGTGCTCGAGCCGCTCGGCGCCGAGGTCTTCTCGCCCATCAAGGGCAGCGTGTGCGCGTACTTCGACGCGGGCGCAGAGGAGACGGTCGCCCTGCGCGCCGACATGGATGCGCTGCCCGTGACCGAGTGCACGGGGCTTTTCTTCGCCTCCGAGAGGCCGGGGCGCATGCACGCCTGCGGGCACGACGGCCACACGGCCATCGAACTCGGTCTTGCCGAGGAGACGGCCCGCATGATCAGGGCGGGCGAGAAGCTGCCGAGGAACGTTCTCTTCGTCTTCCAGCCCGCCGAGGAGACGACGGGCGGCGCGGGACGCATCTGCGAGACGGGCGTCTTCGAGAAGTACCGCGTCACGCGAATCTTCGGCCTGCACCTCTGGCCCAACCTTCCTGAGGGAAGCGTCTGGTCGCGTCCCGGCCCGATGATGGCCCGCTCGAACGAGGTGACGCTCAAGGTGACGGGCAGGAGCGTGCACGTCTCGCGCGCCGCCGAGGGGCTCGACGCCCTGCGAGCGGGCGTCGACTGGATGAACGCCGCTTACGCCTGGACCGAGGCCCTGCCGCCGGACGTCCTGCGCACGCTGCAGTTCGGCCGCATGACGGCGGGCACGGTGCGAAACGCCGTCGCGGGCTCCGCCGAAATCCAGGGCACGCTTCGCACCTACGACGAGGATGCCGCGGAGATGATCCGCTCTCACCTCAGGACGCTCGCCGCCGAAACGGCGGAGCGAACTGGCTGTGGGCTCGAAGTGTCCTTCAGCACGGGCTACCCCGCCGTCTGGAACAACGAGACGCTCTTCGAGCGGGTCTCGAGGGACCTCGGCGCAGACGCCCCGCAGCTGCTCGCTGAACCCGTCCTCGCGGCGGAGGACTTCTCCTTCTACCAGAGGTGCATTCCTGGCGTCTTCTTCTTCCTCGGCGTGGGGCCCGCGCACGAACTCCACTCCCCGCACTTCTGCTGGAACGACGAGGCCGTGATCCCTGCGGGCATCGCCTTCATGAAGAAGATCATGGTTCTCCCTTAGAATAATGGTTCTTCCCTAAGTGGAAATTCTTATTGCATTTTGCATTAGAATGCTAGTTCCACTCTGCCGCTGACAGTGAAAGAAGGTTGGGACGGCCGGAACGGAAAACAGAACCGAATAACGAGAGGGGCCCTGCGAGGGCCCTTCGTGTCCATCTTTTCCATCCAAGCTACAAATGGATTTCCTCAATCAACTCGTCAGCGACGTCAATGGCGTCCTCTGGGGCGTCTTCTTCCTGATTCCGTTGCTTTGCGGCACGGGCATCTTCTACACCATCAAGCTGCGCTTCGTTCAGGTGCGCAAGTTCGGCCTTGCGGCCCGCTTCCTTCTGGGCGGAGCGTCGCTCTTCGGCAAGCGTGCCGACAAGTCGGGCATGAGCTCCTTTCAGGCGCTTGCCACGGCCGTTGCGGCCCAGGTGGGCACGGGCAACGTTGCGGGCACGGCCACGGCCCTCGTGGCGGGCGGTCCGGGCTCGCTCTTCTGGCTCTGGGTCGCGGCCTTCTTCGGCATGGCAACCATCTTCGCCGAAGCCGTGCTCGCGCAGACCTATCGCACGAAGGACGAGCAGGGCCGCGTGCTCGGCGGTCCCGCCTACTACATCACGCTCGGCATGGGCGAGAAGTGGCGTCCGCTTGCGGTCTTCTTCTCGATCGCAATCATCATTGCGCTGGGCTGCATCGGCAACATGGTGCAGTCCAACTCCATCGCGCACGCCATGCAGACCGCCTTCAACGTGCCGGCCGCCGTCTCGGGCGTCGTGTGCGCGGTGCTCGCGGGCCTCGTCTTCTTCGGCGGCGTCGGCCGTCTGGCGAGCGTCACCGAGAAGATCGTTCCCTTCATGGCGGCCATCTACCTCATCGGCGGCCTCTGGGTGATCGGCGCCCACATCACCGAAGTGATTCCCGCCTTTAGGCTCATCTTCGTCGCGGCCTTTGATCCCGAGGCCGTCATGGGCGGCGCGCTCGGCCTGACGGTCGCCAAGGCGATGCAGTTCGGCGTGGCCCGCGGCCTCTTCTCGAACGAGGCCGGTATGGGCTCGACCCCGCACGCGCATGCCGTCGCCCGCGTCGAGCATCCCGCCGAACAGGGCCTCGTCGCGATGTTCGGCGTCTTTACGACGGTCGTGATCGTGACCTTCACGGGCATCGTCATCCTTGTGACGGGCGTGCTCGACTTCAAGACGACGGGTATCGAGCTCACGCAGCACGCCTATACGGTGGGCTTGGGCTCCTTCGGCATGGCCTTCGTCGCCGTCTGCCTCTTCTTCTTCGCCTTCTCCACCATCATGGGCTGGTACTTCTTCGGCGAACAGAACGTGCGCTTCCTCTTCCGGTCCCGCGGCGTGCTGGCCTATCGCGTGATCGTCTGCGCCTTCATCGTCACGGGCGCCATGCTTAAGGTCGACTTCGTTTGGTCGCTCGCCGACCTCTTCAACGGCCTGATGGTGCTTCCGAACCTCGTCGCGCTCGTGGCGCTGCACAAGGTCGTGGGCGAGAGCCTCGAGGACTTCGAGAAGAAGCTCGACCACTACGAGGAGCGCAAGAGCGAGAACATCGACGACCGCATGCAGCGACTCTGACGCTGCTCTGCGCAGGATCAATAACCCCTGTCTGAAGACAGAGGTTTCCGCGCCGAGTTTCTATGAACATGACGACGGCTTGGTCCGCCGTCGCCCCTCAGGCGGCGCTCGCCGGGTTGTGTCATACTTGAGGCCCATGTTCATTAAGGAGGACGCTCATGGCCGAGCCTGAAGAAATCGTGATCGAACCGACTCGCAAGTTCCAGGGCAAGTTCTCGAGCAGCCTGGCTGCGAGGGCCGAGCTCTTCTATGCTCTCAGGAAGATGTCCGACGAGGACTACCACGCAGGCCGCCGCGTCACCGTCAACTGCCTCTACCGCGAGGGCTACGAGCTCGTCTACAAGACGGCGAGCTACCGCATCGGCGGCAAGCCCCGTCCCGAACGCTCCTGGGAGGTGATGAGCACCGAGATCGCCGAGGCGATCAAGCGCGCGTGACGCTCTGATGAAGCCTCAGGTTCAAGGAGGGGACGTTCCGAAGGGAACGTCTCTTTTTTTGTCTTCGGGAAAAGCGTGTTTTCGGCGTCCGAAGGCGCCTCCCGGGACGTTCTGAAGAGACGGCTGCCCGCTTGCGCCTGTGCCAGAGGTGTTGAGCGGGATCAAGGGGGCAAGCTTGCCTTTGTCGGAGGTGCGGTTACAATATTCCGTCTGATTCGATGACCACGTCAGAAGAGGGGAAGAAATTGAAGAACGTGGAACCGCACTGGCAGCCCGACGGGCTCCTCAACATTGCGAGCGAACGCTACGCCAGGCGAAAGGAGACGCTGGCCGACGTGCTGCTTCTTGCCGAAAGGCTCTCTGCGGACAATCCGTCCGATGCGGCCGCCGTCGAGCGCCTCATCGAGCTCGTCGAGCACGGCCGCAGGCTTGCGGTCTCGCTTCTGACCGCCTGCAAGGCGACGCAGACCCAGCAGGCCAAGAACAGCCGCGTGCCCGCCGAGAGGACGGACCTGCTTCATGCAACGGAGCGCCTCGAGGCGCTTGCCGAACGCGCCCGCAACTGGGGCCGCGTCTTCCCGAAGGATCTCGAGGGCAGGCCCGCGGGTGAGTGGCTCGAATTCGAGGAGGCCGCCCAGAGCCGCGTGATCCTGCGCCCGACCGAGGCCGACCGCCGCATCGAGGAGCCGCTCGGCGCCCTCTACACCCATCTCAAGAGCAGCATGAAGATCATGGTGCAGATGCCCGACGGCACGCATCCGACGGTCATGAGCTGCTCGTCGGCCGAATCCTATCTGAAGAACAGCACCGATACGGCCACACGCCGCCAGGTCTTCGGCGCCTACAATGCGTGGTTCGCCGAGAACGCCGCGCCCTTTGCCGCGCTGCTCAACGCCATGACGGGCCACAGGCTAAACCTCTCAGACCGCGCGGGCATGTCGATGCTCGACGCGTCCCTCAAGAGCGAGCGCATGAGCCGCCCCGCCTTCGACGCGATGATGAGGGCCGTGCGCGCTGCTGCGCCGAGGGCCCGCAACGCTGTCCAGCTCTCGGGCATGGTGCTCTCGTGCCTCGAGGGCCGCAGGTCGGGCCTTTCGGTCGCGAACCTCTTTGCCCCGCTTCCCGAAGCCGCGCCTCTTGAAGCGGCCGCCTCGTTCGACGGCGCCACCGACGCGCTGCGTCGCACCTTCAGCAGGATCGATCCCGACTTTCAGGGCTTTCTCAAGCGCCTCCTTTCGGCAGGCTGGATCGAGACGAGCAACATCTCGGGCGGCGAGGGCGGCACGTGGTGCGCGCAGGTGCCCGCCTGCAGCGCCGTGGCGGTCTATGCGGACTACCAGCCCACGCTCAACCGCGCCTGCGAGCTTGCCCACATCCTGGGCGAAGCGTCCCTGAGGGACAGGCTCATCGCCTATCCCGCCATCGCGCAGAATCCGTCCCTTCTTTCGTGCGAAATCGCGGGACGCTTCTTCATGGACGCCTTCCTCGCTCAGCTTCTCGAGGAGACGGAGTGGGAGCGCCGCGAACATGCGGCCGTACTCTGGCAGGCCCTGCGCCAGATCGGCGTCAACCTCCTGCACCTGCCCTTCAGGTTTGAACTTTCGCACAGGCTCCACGAGGAGAGAAGGCACGGCTACCTCTCGGTGAACGACATCAACAAGCTCACCAACACCATCTGGGAGGATTATTTCGCGGACACGGTCCGAGGGTCCGACCAGTACGTCTGGGCCGCCAAGCTTCATTTCTATCTGCCGCGCGAGCCCCACTACGACTGGCAGTACACGGCGGGCTACCTCATCGCGGCCGTTCTGAGGCGCAGGCTTCTGGCCGACGGCTGCACGGCCTGCGGCGGCTCGTTCGGGGACTTCCTCTCCGACTGCGCGACGATCGACTGCGACGAGCTCATCAGACGCCACCTCGGCGCCGATCCCGCCTCCGACGCCTTCTGGACGGACGCTGCCACGGAGGCGCTCAACGTCATGCGCGATGCAGACCGCCACATCCAGTCCTTCATCTCCTGAGAAGGGAAGGGCCGGAAAAGAATAAAAAGGCAAAAGACAAAAAGGAAAGCCCCGTGCGGACCGCCCGGGGCTTTTCTGACTTCAGGTCTCGGGCGCAGGGAGGCGCGCCCGAAGGAGAGAGGGCATTCGTCAGACGAGGAAGTAGAGCGCGCCGATCGTGCAGAGCATGACGGGGATGGAGCGCTTGACGACGTCGAGCGGAGAGGCGCCTGCGATGCCTGCGATCAGGATGACGCCGGCGGCGAGCGGAGACGAGACGCGGCCGAGCGTGGCGGAGACGCAGGCGATGAAGCCGAGGTCCTCGATCTTCATGCCGAACTCGAGGGCGTGCGGCGTGACGGATTCGTTGAAGGCGAACGCGGCGGCGTTGCCCGAGCCCGTGATGATGCCGAGCAGGTAGGGGCCGAAGGAGGCGCCGAGCTTGGCGACGTCGGAGGAGTTCTTCAGGTAGTCGATGAAGAGGCTGATGAGACCGCAACTCTTGAGGCCGGCGGCGAAGACGCCCGCGGCGATGATGAGGCCGAGGATGCTGCCGTAGCCCGAGCCCATGCCGTCGAAGAACTTCGAGCAGAGCTGCTGCGGGTTGAGGCGCGTGACGATCATCACGTAGATGAGGCCCATGAGCATGGCGGTGGCGACCGACATCTTCACGCCGGGGAAGCACAGCGAGATGACGAAGAGGAGCACGACCGGCAGGAGCGGCGCAAAGGCCATCAGCAGGTTCGGCTTTTCAGGCAGGTCGGGGAGCTTCTTCTGGATGTCTTCGCCAGGATGCACGCCCGTCGAGCCGAAGCCCTCCTTGCGGTAGTCCTTGAAGAGCAGGCAGACGATCATTACGAAGACGATGGAGAGCGCCGAGAGGATCAGCGTCGTCGGGGCGACGTACGTGACCATGTCCATCACGGGAATGTTGGCGAGCTTGGCGACGTAGATGTTGTCGGTGGAGCCCGGAGACCAGTAGTTCGGGAGCGTCGATGAGATGATCACGGCGGCGGCCATGGCGGGACGGAAGCCCGCGCGGATCATCAGACCCACGAGTGTCGGACCGATGGCGGCGCACAGGCCGGCGAGAGAGCCGATGGCGACCGAGGCGATGCCCGTCACGATCATGCAGCACGGCAGAAGCAGGATGCCGAGCTTGTTGAGCGGCTTCGTGAGCAGGGAAACGAGATGAAGGTCGCACTTCGTCATCGTGACGCAGGCGGCAAAGCCCATCGACGAACAGATCGAGATGATGAGCGCCGAGTTCGTCATCGACTTGTCGAACTGCTGGAAGGCGGCCATCGGATTCATCGATAGGCAACACATCGCCAGACCCGCAATCAGCAGGACCAGCTTCGTGTCATAGCGGCGGATGAGCGCGGCGAGCGTGAGAATCACGACCGCAATGGCGCCCCAGACGTAGATCGTCATTTTGTTGTGTCTCCAGAATGGTTGGGGGGATTTTCTGAATCCTAGTGATCCGCGCGTTTTTGAGCCATGGGGAGTTATGAGGAAGATTTATGTGATTTCCCTTACGTATTTTTGCGGATTGCTTTGCAAAGACGGCTCCGAATCTTGCGCAGGATCGGGGAATTCGCGTTTTTGTACCACTGAGGAGGTAAGGGAGAACCCGCCTAAAAAATCGGCGGCCGTGTCGGAATAATGCACGGCATCAGTTTTTCGAACCCCTTTCAACCCTCAGGAGATTATCCGATGAGCACCGTCGAGAGCATGAGCACGACCGAGCGCTTCCTGCAGTATGTTGCGTTTGACACGCAGTCCGTGCGTGAGAGCACGACCGCGCCGTCCGCCGAGAAGGAGCTTGCGCTTGCGGCGTTCCTCGTCGACGAGCTCAAGGCGCTCGGCGTCGAGGACGCGAGGATCGGCGAGGGCGGCGTGGTCTACGGATCGATTCCCGCAACGCCGGGCTGCGAGGCCAATCCCGCCATCGGCTTCATCGCCCACATGGACACATCTCCCGACGCCCCGGGCGCGAACGCGAGGCCTCAGATCGTGCGCTACGACGGCGGCGACGTGACGCTCAACGTCGAGAAGGACATCGTCTTCAGTGTCGGGCAGTTCCCCGACATCCTGAAGTACAAGGGCCAGGACGTGATCTTCACGGACGGCACGACGCTTCTGGGCGCCGACGACAAGGCGGGCATCGCCGAGATCATGCAGATGGTCGCCTGGATCAAGACCCATCCCGAGGTGCCGCATGCGCGCCTGTGCATCGGCTTCACCCCCGACGAGGAAGTGGCCCGCGGCACGGAAAACTTCGACATTCCGCTCTTCGGCGCGGCCTATGCCTACACGTTCGACGGCGGCGAAATCGGCACGCTCGAGAGCGAGAACTTCAACGCGGGCACTGCGCTCGTGACCATCAGGGGCGTGGGCGTCCATCCCGGCCTCTCCAAGGGCAAGATGGTCAATTCCGTGCGCTATGCCGCCAGGCTCATCGACCGCCTGCCGATCGATCAGGCGCCCGAGACGACCGAGGGCCACGAGGGCTTCCTGCATCCGAACATGGCAAAGGGGACGGTGGTCGAGTCCGTCGTGCGCATTCTGGTGCGCGACCACAACCGTGCGCTCTACGAGGAGAAGAAGGCCTTCCTCGTGAAGCTCGTCGACGAGATGAGCGCCGAGTTCCCCGAGGCAAAGTTCTCCCTCGAGATCAAGGACAGCTACGAGAACATGAAGCCCTATCTCGACAAGGCCCCGAAGGTGCTCGAGATTGTGCGCGCGGCCTATCGCGCCTGCGGCATGGAGCCGCAGGAGGAGCCGATCCGCGGCGGCACCGACGGCGCGCGCCTTTCCGTGCGCGGGCTGCCCTGCCCGAACGTGTTCACGGGCGGCATGAACTTCCACGGCGTCTATGAATGCATTCCCGTGAAGTCGCTCGACAAGGGCGCCGAAGTCGCCGTCATGCTCGCGAAAAAGTCCGCCGAGGTGACGTCGCTTCAATAAGCATCAGCGGATTGCAACAGTTTCTTCCGGTCCGGATGTGAGTCTATTCGGACAGGTGGAGTGGGGACGGGGCCCGTTCGAAAGAGCGGGCCCCAATTTTTTCCTGCCGTGCGCGGGCGGTCGTGATCCGTCGTGGGCTCAGGACACGCCTGCGCGCGCAATGGCTGCGCGGCCGCGCTCGGTGTAGGCGATCCAGTCCTCGCCCGTCCTGAGGGCGACGGCTTCCGCAAAGAGTCTGAGCGGCGGGCAGGCCTCCTCGCGCTCCCTGAGCGTGACGACACACATGCGCCTGGGAGCACGCTCCCAGCCAGGCATCACGGAGACGATGCGCCCCGACTCGAGCTCCTCGACAACGTGCGCAAGCGATAGATCGACGGCGATGCCTCTGTCCTCCAGGAGAAGCTCCTTGAGCGCAATCTGGTCGTGCGTGATGAAGACGTTCTTCCATTCGATGATCTCCGACTCGAGCCCGTCCCTGTAGAGGCGTCTCACGGGATTGAGGTTGACGGTGCGAAGCAGCAGTCCCGTGTGGCGCGCAAGGTCGGCGGGTGTTTGCGGCGTGCCGTGTCGCCTCAGGTATGCGGGAGTCGCGAGGACGCAGGTGGAAGTGACGTGGCAGAGGCGCACGACGAGATCCTCGGCGACGGCGGGCACGTCGCTCAGCACGATCGCGTCGACGGCGCCTGCGCGAAGCCCGGCGAGCGTCGCCTCGGGCTGGAGCACGAACGAGAGGTTCGGGTGCTCCCGTGCATAGGAGACGAGCGTCTTCGAGAAGTAGAGGCGGGAGATCTCGATCGGAGCCGCGAAGCGGATGCGCATCTTCTCGCCCGTCGCCTGATGGAGTGCGCGCGCGTTTTCCAGGTTGCGCAGCGCGAGCTCGAACGCGGCGAGGAAGGCCCTGAGCTGCGGCGTCGGACGATAGGGACGCGTGCTTTTGTCGAAGAACGCAAAGCCCATCTCGCGCTCCATGCCCGAGACGAGGCGCGAGCACTTGGAGAGTTCGATGCCGAGCTGCTCGGCAGCGGCGGTGACGCTTCCCGTGCGTGCGGCGGCCGAGACGGCGCGCCAGGCGTTGAGGTTGTCGAGAACATTCATAGAAACGCCGCAAGGAAACATCTGACTTCAGTCAGGTGAGGAATTGCGGCCCATGCATTTCACACTCGAGGCTCTGAAGAGCGCAAGGGAAAAGGGGCCAGAAGTTCTGTCGGGCATGATGGAGGCGCCGGGGCGTCCCGGCTTTTGGGCGCCGAAGATCGACAACGAGGCCTGCGAGGGCCTGCGGACTGTGCCCGACCGTCTGTCCGACTGCGGCGCTAGAGGAGGAAAAGCTCAACGGCGTCACGCCCATGAAGGTGAGGCCCTCGAAATGCATCGGTTGCGGTCTCTGCGTCGACATCTGCTTCAGGAACGCCGTGCAGACGCTCCCCGTCAGACATCCCGAGGAGTCGCTCGACGAAAAGCCCGTCGTGATCTACGCAGGACGAGCCGGTTCGGGCGATTCGCCCGAGGCCGTCTGGGAGGACAAGCTCAAGACGATGATCAGCGCGCCCGTCTACCGCACCTGACCCGTCGTCCCGTCCATTGCCGAATGACTGAAAATAGATGAGAAAAGCGGGCCTGCGGCATTGCCGTCGGGCCCGCCTGCGCTTCACGCTTCAGAAGCGCATTAGAAGATCACGGGGTCGTAGACGCCCGCAAAGAGGACGGACGCGCGCAGGAGGAGTGCGCCGAGGATGGCTGCGGAGCCTGCGGCGAGCTTCGCGGCGTCGCTCCTGACGAACCCGAGCGCGAAGGGCACGACGAGGCCCAGCCCGACGGCGCCACCCCAGAAGAGCAGCGCGTTTTCGCCGCCGACGAGGGATTCGGCACCCGCAACGGCGCCCGGCGTCCCGGTGGCGATCGCCACGTGCACGAAGGCAAAGAGGATGAAGGCTTCGCCCAGGTGCGCGAGCACGGCGGTCGTACCGATCCAGCCTGCGTGCGGAAGACGTCTGCGGGACTCGAGGATTTCAACGAGACCCACCGCGCAGGAGAGGCCCGAGGCGATCCAGAGGACGGGTAGCACGGCCGTGTTCCAGAGCGCAACGCCTTCGGCCTGCGTGAGGAGGAAGCCCGAGTAGGCCGTAGCCGCAAAGCCGAGCGCGGCGTTGAAGACGAGCAGCGCATGGTTGTTGAGGAGCGCCTCGGCCTTTTCGGCGGACTTCCACGCGAGGAGAAGCTGCACGCAGCAGGCGATGCAGAGCACGGTCAGCAGGCAGATGCCAATGAACATCCAGCTGCCGCCGTTGAAGCGGCCCGTGACGATCGACTTCACCAACGCAAGAGGCAGGTTGAGCATGCGCCCGAGGTGCGAGACCACGAAGAGCGTGCCCACGATCGCGCTCACGGTGCTCGCGACGAGCACGAGCTTGGAGCGGACCCAGAAGTTTAGGAAGAGGCCCATGCCTGCGAGGCCGATGAACCAGAGGAAGAAGGCGATCGTCCAGCCCCAGTGGGCGGTCGAAGCCTGTTCGGTCAGAAGTGCGAGTTCGTAGGTCATTTTGTCACCACCACGAAGAAGTTGGGTTTCGTGCCTTTGTGCGGCAGGAGCTTTTCGGTCTTCGAGACGGCGATGCGCCTCGAGATCCTGCTCTCGGGATCATTGACGTTGCCGAAGGCCCTGGCCGAGACGGGGCAGGCCGCCACGCAGGCGGGACTCCTGCCTGCCTTGACGAGCGCCTCGCAGCCTTCGCCCATGCACTTCATCGGCACGCCCGTGTCGGGATGCGTCCAACGCACGTCGTAGGGGCAGGACGCCACGCAGTAGCTGCAGCCCACGCACAGCGACTCGTCGGTCTTGACGAGGCCGGTTTCCGGATCGCGCCAGTTGGCGCCGAACGGACACGTCGAGATGCAGGGGGCGTCCGAGCAGTGCTGGCACTGCACGAGGAGCATCTGCGGACGGCGGGCGCGTTCGAGCGTGATGCGGCGGATGTTGGAGCCGAGCCAGTCGTGGCCCGGGATGTCGCGCTCAAGGAGCTCCGGGTGGTTGGTTTCAAGACAGGCCGCAATGCAGGCCGTGCAGCCGATGCAGCGGGTCGCATCGAAGAGATGCGCCATCTGAACGTTGTTTTCCTTCGTCATGGCTTAAGCTCCCTTGCCGATGCGGCGCACGCGCACCGAAACGTTGTTGTTGACGTTGCCGCAGGCGACCTGACTGACGCCGCCCGCAAGCCACTGGGTGTTGAGACCTTCGCGGACCCATTCGTAGGCGGGGAGAAGCTTCTTCGTGCGAATGCCCGAGGAGAAGCCGTAGGAGAAGAGCACGCCCGCCATCACGCGGTTCGTGACCGTGACGGCCGAGACGCCCCTGACGCCCGTATCGAGCCCCTCGCACTCGATCATGTCGCCCGTCTCGATGCCGAGACGTTCGGCGTCGACGGGATTCATCCAGATCGTGCGGTCGCCCGTGTACTTCGACGGGAAGGTGAACATCGCAAGACCCGAGCAGCTCGCGCCGTTCTTGCCCGAGACGATGACGAACTCGTCGGAGACGGGCTTGGGCGCCGTGTAGGACTTGGTGGGCGCGTATTCGGGAAGCGCCATGATGCCCTTTGCGGTGGCGGCGCCAAGCACGTAGAAGCTCACGAGCTCGGCCTTGCCGGTCGGCGTCATGAGGGGAGAGCGATACGGGAAGGTCTCGTAGGCCTTGGCCTTGACGAGTGCGAAGCCCTTTTCCTCGACCTCGCGGGCGATGCGGTCGCCTTCGCCCGGTTCGGCCTTGTTGCGGCCTGCGATGAACTTCGCCCAGGCCTTGTTGAGGAGTCCTTCGTTGTACCACTTGAGCCATTCCTCGCGGGTCTTGATTTCGGCGGCGTAGCCCGCGCGCGCGGCGCGTTCGGGATACATGCGGCGGAGGATCTCGAGGAGCTGCCAGATGTCGTGGCGGGCCTCGACGCCCTCGGGCGGCGCAACGGTGGAGTCGGACTTCTGCACCCAGCCGTCGCGGGCGTAGGAGACGCCGAGGTACTCGGGATTTTCAAGGAAGAAGGTCGACGGGAGCACGTAGTCGGCCCAGTCGTTCGATTCGATCGGCATCAGGTCCTGCGAGACGATCAGCTCGAGCGACTTGAAGGCCTCGATGAGGCGCGCGGAGTTGGGCTCGCGGTGGAACATGGCGCAGCCCGTCATGATGAGGGCGCGAACAGGGTAGGGCTTGCCCGTCTTCATGGCCTCGAAGGTCGAGGAGAGCGTGCCAATGCCTTCCGGGAAGTAAAGCTTGTCGAGAGGCTTGCCCGGCGCGACCTCCCAGGTCACGCCCGTCGGGCCCGTGCACTTCGTGCCCGCCTTCTTGATGCCGACGCCGCCGAAGCCGCTGCCCTGAGTGCGGATGAGGCCGCCCTCGCGGTCGAAGCGCCCGGTGAGGAGATTGAGGATGTTCTGCAGCGCAAAGCCTTCGACGTCGTTGCCGTTGCGGCTGGAGTACCAGCCATCGTCACAGACGCCCCTGAGGCGGAAGAAGTCGCGGGCGATCGAGACGATGCGCGCGGCGGGAATGCCCGTGAGGGCGGAGACGGCTTCGGGCGCGTACTTCGCGTTCACGTCGGCGAAGGCCTGGAGGACCGTCTTCGCGTTGACGGTCTCGCCCGAGGCGAGCTTGACGGGGCCCTGCCAGAAGAGGGCGGGACGCACGTCGGGATTCTCTTCGAAGGCGACGGGCTGGTTCTTGTCGTTGAGCCTGAGACCCATGAAGGCGACGCTGCTCGTGCGTTCGTCGATGACGGCGAAGGCGCGTGCGCGGCCGTTGGCGCGCAGGTCGGACTCGGTGATCGGGGTGAGGTCCTCGCGAACGAGATAGGGGGCGTTCGTCCAGCGGCGCATCCACTCGAAGTCGGCGAGCTTTTCCTTGAGGCCGACGTGGATGACGGCGTGCAGGAAGGCGGCGTCGGTGCCGGGCTTGACGGGCACCCATTCGGATTCGGCAAATGCGCCTTCGGGCATGCGCGGGTCGACGAAGACGAGGCGGGCGCCGCGCTCGCGTGCTTCGGCCGCCTGGGCGAAGGAGCCGGCGGCGCAGTTGAGCGTGCGTCCGATGAGAAGGAGGTAGTCGACGTGCGCGTAGTCGGGGTCGACAGCGGCGACGCCTGCGGTGTTGGAGCCGAAGACCATGCGGCGCGCGAGCGACGAGGCCGAGTTGCAGGTCGAGGAATGATTGACGACGTTGGGCGTGCCGAGCGCGTGCGCAAACCATTTCTGGGAACCCGTGAAGGAGTGGCTCGTGAGCATGACGGCGCGTTCGCCGTCGCGCTCGACGATCGTCTTGAGCTTCGCAGCGATTTCCGTGAGAGCTTGATCCCAGGAGATCTCCTCGAATTCACCCGAGCCGCGCTCGCCCTTGCGCTTCAGGGGCTTCCTGATGCGCATCGGATGGTTCCACGCCCAGAGCGTCTGGGCGCCGCGGCCGCAGTAGCCGCGCTGGGGATGGTCGGGATTGGGCATGATGCGCACGGTCGTGCGCGAGGCGGCCTCGCCTTCGCGGCGCATGGCGAGCAGCCCGCATCGGGCGCCGCACATGCAGCATGCAACGGGATGGGCCGTCCAGCCGTCGGCCTTCATGGCGTCGACTTCGGCCTTGACGGCGGCCCAGGAAAAGCCCGAGGCCGCTGCGCCTGCTGCCGCCGCGCCGATGAGCGTGCGGCGGGAGATGCCGGGCAGGTGTTCGGTGGTCGTCATAACGATCTCTCCGGTTTCGAATGATGGGTCCAAAGGCGCCGCGGCAAAGGGTCGGAATGACGCCGCAGGCCTTTCCCCAATGATCTCAGGGAACCCTTCACGAAAATTCGCGGGGTATCCCTATAACCTTCCGTGAATAGTGCTTCCCCGCGTCATCGTGAATCGGCGATAAACGCCCGCAGTCCTGCACGTTCGGATGTTTTGCAGAATGATGAGGCGTTCAATCGGGTAAAAAGCCGAATGTTGACATGGGTCAACCTGATGCGAAATCATGAAGTGGCTTTCGATAGGGTTTGGCTATTAGCCGGTCTTATGATGCGGGAACTGCAGGAAAAACGGCGTCAAAAACGTCGGAGTTGGGGCGGGATATTCAGTGAAAACGGAGAATGATGCGGATTGAGGAGCCGCGGGGCGTGGAAAGGAAAAAGGGCCCCTGCGCCATGGCGGCGCAGGGGCCCTGAGGGGGGGAGACGGCGGAGCCGGCTGCCTGCGTCAGTGTGCGGGTGCGAAGATGGCGCCCGTGCGGATGCCTCGGGCGGTGCCGAGTGCGGCGGCGGACCAGACGAAGAGCGCGAGCAGGGTGAGACCGCCCGCGACGTGAGGCAGGACCTCGAGCGCGAGGAGTTCGGAGACGCGGAAGGCGAGCACCGAGCAGGCGCCGATCGGGAAGACGAAGGCCCACCAGGAGAGTGCGAACGGAAGCTTGCCCTGACGGCGGTTGCGGATCGTCATGGAGACGGCGAGCATGAGCCACCAGAGGGCGGCGCCGAGGAAGGCGGCCGCGACGAGGGAGCCGTAGCGCAGGAGCGAGGCGTCGCCCGTGGTCTTGAGGAGCGCGAGCATCGAGAGCGGGATGACGCTCAGCGGCGCCAGGTGCACCCAGAGGGTGGGCGTCATCTTGCCCTCGACGGGGGCGCCGAGGAAGTGGCGCGCCATCGTGAGCGCGAGCAGGCCGACGTACATGAAGACGCCTGCGCCGAATCCCGTCATGTTGAGGGCGAAGGCGAGTTCGCGCAGCACGCCTTCGGAGGCGGCGGCAAGCGGGGCGCCCGCAACGGGGATCACCACGAGGCCCACGGCCGGGATGAAGTGCGCGGGCGTCACCATGCCGAGCTTGAGGCGCTCGCTCGTGAAGAGCCCGAAGAGCACCACGTAGCTCACGGCAAAGGTGCCCAGCGCACCCGTCCACCAAAGCGGCGCGATCAGGGTGGGCGAGACCCCGCGGATCGTCCACTCGGCCGCCATAACCAGCATCGCGATCGGGAAGGTCGCATAGAAGCTCCCCTCGACGGGGTGGCGCAGCTGCTCCATCACGGCGTCCCCGTGACGGATGAGGCGATAGACGGCGGCAATGCCAAGCACGGACATCATAGCAATCGCAAGCCAGTGCAGGGCGGAGGCCGCAAGGGCCACGGGGGCGGCGAGCGCGGGACCCGCGTCCGCGGCCGCGTGGGAGGCGAGGGTGAGGGCGAGGCTGGTGACGGCCGTGCCCATGACGGAGGCGAACCAGCCCGGGGCCATCGGGCGGATGAAGCGTTCCATGAGAAGACTCCAGAAAAGGGTTGTTGAAGGGCGTGCGGTCCTGTGGTTGCCGCTACGCTCTAAAAATTGTGGGAATGAATCGTAGACGAAAAGGCCGTCGCTCGTCAAATTCATGGAACGTAATTTTGAAGTCTCCCGATGGTTCGCCTTTCCAAAACGCCTTTCAGAGGCGCGTTTGAGGCGAAAAATAAAAAATAAAAGGATGGGAGCGTCGGCGCCGGCGTGGCGCGACAATCGCTTGCCTCATGAGAGGCGATCGATCCCAATGAGGCGATAAATAAAGACTAAAATGCTCTGCAAACGGAAGGTGCAAAAGCATGAGTGAGTTAGCTACTAAAGCCGACGAAATCCGATACTTTGTGATTAGATCCCCTGAAAATGCCTGTGGCAGTTGCGTTCAGGAACCATTCTCAATTGAGGACGTGGTTGGATGAACGTTCTTGAAAAATGTTGACTTGGGGTTAACCCGCAATGCGGCTGCAGATGAGGGAAAACTACAATCGAATCGTGTCGGAGAGGGCGTTTTGCCTTGATTTTGCGAGCACCTCGGATCCCTAGGCCGAAGCGCAAGGGCGGGCGCGCCTCTCCAAGGCAATTAAAACCATTTATGCAACAGGAGCTCTTCATGCTCGGACTCTATCCGACTTGGTTCGAACCCGGCGTGGGCAGCGGCTGGATCATCGGCTTCATCGCCACGATCCACGTCCTCTTCTCTCACGCCTCCGTCGGCGGCGCGGTGCTTTTCGCCTGGCTCGCCAATTATGCGGTGAGGAGGGACAAGCCCGCCTACCTCGCCTTCATCCGCCGCTACGGCCTCTTCCTCCTCATCTTCAGCTACGTGCTCGGCTCCATCACGGGTCCGGGCATCTGGTTCGCCGCCACGATCGCGTCCCCCCGCGGGATCTCGGCGCTCATCCACTCTTTCGTCTGGCTCTGGGCGAGCGAATGGGTGTTCTTCGTCATTGAGGTGATCGGCGTCTACCTGCTCGTCTATCTTGCGGGCCGCGTGGATCCTCGCACCCACACCCGCATTTCGATCATCTTCGGTCTGGCGTCCGTCGCGACGCTCCTCGTGATCGTCGGCATCCTCTCCTTCATGCTCTGGCCGGGGCAGGCCGACTGGCACCAGACCGGCGGCGTGCTCAATGCCTTCTTCGGTGAGAACACCTTCGCCCAGATGACGGCCCGCTTCATGTTCATGCTCACCATCACGGGCGTCGTCGGCGGCATGGTCGCAGGCCGCATCGCCGACCGCGAGGAGAAGGCCATGATCGCCCGCGTCCTGTCGGGCGCCGGCATCCTCGGCGTCATCGGCGGCTGGCTCGCCTTCCGTTGGTACATGACAACGCTCCCCGACATCGCCTACGAGACGATGGCGACGAGGCTTCCCGAAAGCTTCGGCATGATGATGGCCGCCTCCATCGGCGTCTCCGTCCTCTACTTCCTCGTCACCGCCTGGAAGCCGCAGGTGCTCCGTCCCTGGCTCGCCGGCGTGATGACGGTCGTCATCCTCGTGCTCGGCCTCGCGCCCGAGGAGACCGCCCGCGAAATCGTGCGCAAGCCCTGGGTCGCCGGCCAGTACGTCTACGGCAACCAGCTCGTCGGCCGCGACGTCCCTGCGCTGGGCATCCGCTCCGAACTTCCGCTCATGGCCGAGAAGGGCGTTCTCGCCACGCACCCCTTCATGCCCGAGCACCTTCGCAAGGTGACGCCTGAAAACGAGGTCGAGGCCGGCCGTGCGCTTGCACTCACGCTCTGCAGCAACTGCCACTCGCTCACGTCCACCGGCATGCGCCCCCTTGAGAGCTTCTTCCCGGCCGATGCCGATCGCGCCTTCCTCGCCGACTACCTCGGTGCGGGCCTCTACCGCGGCCACTCGGTCTACATGCCGCCCGTCCCGCTTCCCGAAGCCGAACGCGGCGCCCTTGCAGCCTACATTGAATCCATCCTTCCCAAGAAAGGAGCCGCCAAATGAATGACATGATGCTCATGGCTCTGACGGATCCCGCCGGCGCGCCCGCACACCCGCTCATCTTCCTGGTGCTCGGCGTCGTCACCTTCGCCCTTCACCTCACGGCCGTCAACGTGATGCTCGGCACCCTCGGGCTCGCCGCCTGGGGCGCCTTCTCGAAGAACCCGTACTGGCAGCGCCTCGCGGGCGCCCTCGGCACGACCGCCAAGGTCGCCGTCGCGGTCGCCATCGTGCTCGGCGTTGCGCCGCTCCTCTTCGTGCAGGTGATCTACGACCCGTTCTGGTACACCTCGAACGTGATCTCGGCCTGGTGGCTCCTCGGCTTCCTCGCCATCCTCACGGTCGCCTACCTCGCGCTTTACCGTTTCTACGGCCTCAACCACCGCTATGAAGCCGACGGCAGGCCCGTGCACCTCGAGGGCGCCCCGAAGGGCGGCGTCTGGCTCGCCGGCAGCCTCGTGCTGATGCTCGTCTGCGGCCTCATCATGCACGCCGTCGTCAACCAGTCGCTCCTGCCCGCCGAATGGATGAACTGGTACGCCCCGAACGGTGAGATCGAGCCCTACGGCAGGTCGCTGCACTCCGTGACGCCCGCCCGCGTGCTCTTCTTCCTGCTCCTCTCGCTTCCCGTGACGGCAGGCTGGCTCTTCGGCATGCGCCGCTACCTCCTCTCCTCGGGCGAGACCGACTACGGTTACGTCGACTTCATCGAGGGCCTCGCCCACGGCATGGCCCGCGTGGGCTCCGCCCTGGTGCTCCTCGCCGGCGCCGCCTGGATGGTCACGCTGCCCGAGACGATGAGCTGGTTCGCCGGCTCCGTCTGGATGTGGATCGGCCTCGTTCCGCTCGTCTACTTCGGCGCGATGAGCTTCATCCAGAAGAAGCGCGTGCTCTGCATCTTCTGCAACTACATGGCCTTCGGCATGACCCTCGTCATGACGATCGTCCTCGCCGCGCTGCGCGAAGTGCTCCGCTTCGTGACGCTCCTCGAGGGCTCGGGCTACGACGCGCTCGCCTACAAGATCACCATGGACTGGCCGAGCACCGTGATCTTCTTCACGACCTTCCTCGTTGTCGGCGGCCTCAACCTGACGTACCTTCTCTCGCTCGCCTGGAAGAGCGGCCAGACCGAAGGCGTCTACCAGCCCTCCGCCGCGCTCTCGCGCGTGGGCGTCGCCGCCATCGCCTCGCTCGTCCTCTGGGTCGCAGGCTACTTCGCGATCGGCATCGCCGTCGTCAACGGTTAAGGAGTCACTGATCATGAACATCATCAATACGACATGCGCTGCGGTCCTGATCCTCGCCGCTGCGGCCTCCCAGGCCGCGCCGGATCCCGCCAAGCTTTCGGGCAATCCCACGGGCGAGGCGCTCGCGCACACCTGCGCCGCCTGCCACGGGACGTACGGGGAACTGAAGGGCGAGCACTTCGTGCCGCTCGCAGGCATGGACGAAGGGGAGTTCATCACCTCCATGAAGGAGTTCCGCTCCCACAAGCGCCCGTCCTCGATCATGAGCCACATCGCCGAAGGGTACAGCGATGAGGAGTTCGAACGCATGGCCCGCTTCTTCAACGGCGTCCGCATCAAGGGAGACGTGAAATGAAAGCCATCAACATCCAGCGCCGCCGGGTCATGACCTCGCTCGCGCTCTCCGCACTCGCCGCGGCGCCCGGCGCCTCCTGGGCCCAGGCCGCCGCCAAGGCCCTCGCACCCGCCCGTGGCGCGAGGATCGTCGTGGTGGGCGCAGGCGTGGGCGGCGCCACGGCCGCCAAGTACCTCAAGCTCTTCAACAAGGACCTTGACGTCACGCTCATCGACCGCAATCCGCACTTCATCCGCCACTACGGCTCGTCGGAACTCATCACGGGCGCCGTCACGATGGAGGACCTCACGGTCTCCTACGACGCGCTCTCCGACCGCTACGGTGTGCGCGTGGTTCAGGACACGATCGTCGGCCTCGACGCGGACCGCAGGACCGTCATCGGCGAAAAGGGCCGCTACGCCTACGACAAGCTCATCGTCTCGCCCGGCATCGAGCTGCTCTACGAAGGCATCCCGGGCTACAGCGCCGAGCTCGCCGCGACGAAGATCCCGAGCGGCTGGATCGCGGGTCCGCAGACGCAGCTCCTCGCCGACCAGCTCAAGGCCATGCCCCAGGGCGGCACCTTCTGCCTTGTCGCGCCGCCCAATCCGTATCGCTGCCCGCCCGGCCCCTACGAGCGCGCCGCGCTCGTGACCGAGTGGTGCGCGAAGCACAACCCTAGCGCGAAGATCATCGTCCCCGACCCGAAGAACAGCTTCGTGACCGACGAGACGATGCTCCTCGGCTGGAACCGTCTCTACGGCTTCCCGATCCCTGCGGACTACAAGGCGAAGCTCGACAAGTACGCCTCGCCCGCACGTCCCGACTGCCGCCTCGAGTGGGTGCAGGAAAAGCAGGGCGGGCGCCCGCTCGCCATCGATGCGAGCGCCATGACCGTGACGACGGAGGCGGGCGTCATCAAGGCTGACGTCATCAACGTCATCCCGCCGATGCGCGCCGCCAACATTGCGCTCGCAATGGGCCTTGCCAACAAGACGGGCTTCTGCCCGATCGACCGCCGCACGTTCGAGAGCACGATCATTCCTGACGTCTACGTGCTCGGCGACGCCTCAATCGCCGACGCGATGCCCAAGTCGGGCTTCTCGGCCAACACGCAGGCCAAGACGACCGCGCGTGCGATCGTCGAGGAGCTCGCCGGCCGCGAGATCCCCGAGCCCGTCTGGTCCAACACCTGCTACGCGCTGGCGGGCGAGGACTACGGTCTCTTCGTCGCCGACGTCTTCCGCATCATGGACGGAAAGATTGGCCGCACCAACACGCGCGCCCGCTACCAGTACCTCAAGGCCCAGCCTGCCGAGCAGGCCCTCGCCGCCCAGTACCTCCACAGCTGGATGAACACGATCACCGCCGACAGTTTCGGCTGATCCCGGAGAAGAACAATGAATGCAAGACTGATGATTTTGAGCGCGTTCGCCGCCCTCCCGATGCTCGCCTCGGGCGCAGCCTTTACGCCCGCCGAACTCGACAAGGCCGTGGCTTCGCTCCCGAAGGCCAACGTCATGGGCGGATTCGCCGTGCACAGCAAGCAGTTCTGCGGCTCCTGCCACGGTCCCAACGGCATTGCACCCACCGCCAACTGGCCGCACGTCGCGGGCCAGCCCTTCGAGGTCACCGCCAAGGCGCTCCTCGACTACCGCGACGGCCGACGCACGGGCGGCGCCCAGGCCGCGATCATGACGGCTGCCGCCAAGCGCCTCACCGACCAGCAGATCGCCGACGTCTCGGCGCTCTACGAGATGCTCCCCGGCCCCGACGGCAAAACGTTTGACGTGGGCAAGAAGGATCGCACGCCCGTCGAGGGCGTCGACGTCGCAAGGCTCGTGCGCAAGGGTGATCCCGCCCGCGCGATCACGCCCTGCGCCGCCTGCCACGGCATGACCGGCAAGGGCCGCTCGAACGGCAAGGTGCCCGTCCTGCACGGACAGAACCCGACGTATCTCGCCGCACAGCTTCGCGACTATCGCGACGGACGTCGCGACAACGACGTCCTGAAGGAAATGCGCTTCTTCGCGCAGAAGCTCACCGACGATGAAATCAACGCGCTCGCCGATTTCTACGCGGGCGAAACCGGTTGGCCGGGCGTCAAGCCCGCCAGGCCCGCGGCCAAGGCTGCGGCAAAGTAGGCGGGAGCCGAGAAGGGGTTTGAAGCCTCCGCCTGCTGACGACAATGCGAGGGCCGCCTGTTGGAGATGGACGACGGGCGGCCCTTCGCACATCCACGAACCGTGCGGGAAAACGCGGCGGCGAAAAGCCCCTCCGACGGTCTAGACTCTCTGCACCGGACCGAGGCGGATTTCATTGAGTCGCCGTCGGTTCCTGAGAATTATCAAACATGGGAGAGCCATCATGAAGCGAGCCGCCGTCATCGGCTGCGGTGCCTTGGGCACCATTCTTGTCACGAACTTTGCCAGGGCCGAGGGCTGGACGCTCACGGGCGTCATGGCCCGAACGAAGGCGCACGCCGAGGCGCTCGCCGCCAACGCGGGCTGCCGCGCAGCAACGACGCTTGAGGAGCTCCTCGCCGACAAGCCCGACCTCGTCGTCGAGATCGCGGGCATCGGCGCCGCAAAGGCCTATGGCGAAGCCGTGCTCGAAGCAGGCTGTGACTTCGTGCTCGTCTCCGCAGGCGCGCTCGCCGACGCCGACTGGAAGGCTCGCATGACCGAAACGGCGCTGCGCACGGGCCGCCGCATCCACGTCGCCTCGGGCGCCATCGGCGGCTTCGACGTGCTGCGCACGGCCGCCCTCATGGGCGTCGAGGAGGCGACCTTCGAGAGCACCAAGTCCCCGAAGAGCCTCTCGGGCGCGCCCGGCCTCATGGGCGTGGAGCTCCCCGCCGACCGCGAGACGCTCGCCTTCGAGGGCGGCGTCGAGGAGGCCGTCAGGGGCTTCCCGAAGAACATCAACGTCGCGGCCGCCACGGTTTCCGCCGCCGACGCTCCGAATGTCAGGGTGCGCCTCGTCGCCAGTCCCGGCCTCACCGTCAACACCCATCACATCGACGTGAAGGCGGGCGAGATGCACTGCGAGCTCTTCTTCCACTCCGCCTACGATCCGAAGAACCCGCGCTCAAGCACGTCCACCGCCTGGAGCGTGCTCGCGCTTCTCAAGAACCTCGAGAGCCCGATCTCCTACTTCTGACGCGACTCCAAAACGCGCCCGCCGCCCTGCGCCGCATCGATTCAGGGTCTCAAATTGATGGTGAAACAAGTCGACATATGAGATGAGGCCGTGAAAAAAAAAGGCGCCTGCCCGCGGAGGGGAGGCGCCTTTTTGGGCTGATGTCAGACTGCGTCCGTAAGGGCGGAGCTTATTTCAGCAGCAGCTCGTTCATGAGCTTCACGAACCTGGCGGGGTCCTTGACCGTGCCCTGGTCGGCGAGGGCAGCCTGATCGAGCATCAGTTCGCACCACTTCTCGAAGCCCGCCTGGTCCTTTTCGGCCTCGGCCTTCTTGAGGAGCGGGTGGGACGGGTTGATCTCGAGGGTCACCTTGTCCTCGGGGACCTGCTGGCCTGCGGCCTCGAGCATGCGGCGCATCTGCGGCGTGAGGCGCTTGTCGGCGTCGGCCACGAGGCAGCTCGGGCTGTCGACGAGGCGGGAGGAGACGCGCACGCCTTCGACGCGGTCGCCGAGCGCCTGCTTGATGCGTTCGACGAGACCGGAGGATTCGCGAACGACTTCCTCGTGCTTCTTTTCCTCTTCGCTGTCGGCGAGCTCGCCGAGCTTGAGGTCGGAGGCGGTCACGGGGATGAACTCATGACCTTCGAACTCGGTCATGCCCTGCATCATCCACTCGTCGATGCGCTGCGTCATCAGGAGGACTTCGACGCCCTTGCGGCGGAAGGTCTCGAGGTACGGGGAGCTCACGGCGGTCTCGAAGTTGCCGGCGGTGAGGTAGTAGATGTGCTTCTGCTTCTCGGGCATGCGGGCAACGTAGTCGGCGAGGCTTACGTTCTCCTCGGGCGTGCCGGCCTTGGTGGAGGCAAAGCGCAGGAGCTTGAGGACGGCGTCGCGGTTGGCGTAGTCCTCGACGGGGCCTTCCTTCATGACGGCGCCGAAGTTCTTCCAGAAGACGGCATACTTTTCCTGATCGTCCTTCGCGAGCTTGCCGAGCATGTCGAGCGCACGCTTCGTGAGGGCGCGCTTGAGCTTCTGCGTCACGCGGCTTTCCTGGAGAAGCTCGCGGGAGACGTTGAGCGGCAGGTCGGCGGTGTCGACGAGGCCGCGGATGAAGCGCAGATAGTTCGGCAGGAACTGCTCGGCGTCGTCCATGATGAAGACGCGCTGCACGAAGAGCTTGAGGCCGTGCTGCTTTTCACGCGAGTAGAGGTCCCACGGGGCTTCGGACGGCGTGTAGAGAAGGGACGTGTACTCGAGCTCGCCCTCGACGCGGTTGTGGGCCCAGCAGAGGGGATCGCCATAGTCGTGCGTGAGGTGTTTATAGAAGGCCTTGTACTGGTCTTCCGTCACGTCCTTCGGGGGAAGCGTCCAGAGGGCGCGGGCGTCGTTGACCTGCTCCCAGGAGCCCGTCACTTCAGCCTCGACGACGTCCTTGTCGTCCTCCTTCACGGGTTCCTTCTTCTCCCAGAGGAAGACGGGCGTGGAGATGTGGTCGGAGTACTTCGTGATCGCGTCGCGCAGGCGCCACTGGCCGAGGAACTCCTTCTCGTCCTCCTTGAGATGAAGGATGATCTCGGTGCCGCGGGCCTCGCGGGTGATGTTGCCGGAGGTGAAGGTGCCGTTGCCGTCGGACTCCCACTGCACGGCTTCCTCGGGACTCGCACCCGCCTTGCGTGAGATGACCGTCACGCGGTCGGCGACGATGAAGGAGGAGTAGAAGCCCACGCCGAACTGGCCGATGAGCTGGGAGTCCTTCTTCTCTTCGCCCGTGAGCTGGGCCATGAAGGCTTCGGTGCCGGACTTGGCGATGGTGCCGAGATGATCGTTGGCCTCGGCAAGCGTCATGCCGATGCCGTTGTCGATGACGGAGAGCGTGCCTGCTTCCGGATCGGCCTTGATGCGGATCGAGAAGATCGGATCATCGGCAGTCAGCTCAGGCTTCGTGAGCGAGAGAAAGCGCAGCTTGTCGACGGCGTCGGACGCATTGGAAACGAGTTCGCGGAGGAACACTTCCTTGTTCGAGTAAAGGGACTTGGCGAGAAGACCGAGAAGCTTGGTGACCTCGGTCTGAAAACCATGGACTTCCTGTGCCATTTTTGAATTTTTCTCCAATATCAACAGCGCAATTTCCATTGCGTGCGGGCGTCACGGCGCCCGATACACGTAAATATGGGGACGATGTGCGGATTTTCAAGGGCGCGATTGAAGGCGATCGTGCGCCGGAGGCGACCTGCGCTCGCGCGCGTCCCCGCAATCCTGTATAGTCGAAAATCATTTCCCTTGAAATCGAGTCATCATGATGCACCGCCTTTCTCTCATCGCCGCCCTGTCGGCCGCCGTTCTCACGGGCTGCCAGAGCGTGCCCACCGCCGACGAGATCGACCGCATGCAGGCCCCCGACGCGCACGCAAGCCACGCCAAGAACCTGATGAAGGTCTTTGCGTTCGACATGCACGACCGCGAGGACGCGGGTCGCGGACGCGCCGTGACGGTGACGCCCGAAGAGGCCGCCGCTCCCGGCGTCGACCTGCTCACGAGCGGCGGCAGCGGATTCTTCAACGGCATGCTCGAGAAGAGCGTGATGGCCGCGGATCCGCTCGAAACCGTCCACTACTTCGGCTTCGTGCCCGTGACCGAGGCCGCCGACGAGCGCGCCGTCGTGAGGCACGTCGCAGCGAAGACCGTGCAGGCCGTCGCTTCGCAGTTTGCGAAGGAGGGCTGGCGCTTTGCATGGACGAGCCCCAAGGCCGACCTGAGAAGCTTCGGCTACATGGTCACGCAGGACGTCTTCTTCGAGAAGGAGGACACGGTCTGCAGGATTCCCGCCGGGATCTCCACGCTTGAACCCGGTCGTGGCGAAGGCTGCGCCGTGACGGTCGTCGTGCGCAGCCGCGACGTCTCGAAAGGCGCCGAGCCCGACGCCACGGGCTTCGAGCCCGTGCCCGCCTGGCTTGATCCCGCCCGTCCGCACGCCTGGCGCGTGCGCTCCGCCGCGCTCGGCTCCAGAATGCCCGACGGCAGCGTCTTCCTCACGCCCGAGCGCCAGCGTTCGCTCGCGCTCGCCACGGGCAGGCACACGGGTCTTTACGCCTTTGACGACAACGGCGTGCCCTACGTCGGCTGGGAGGGTGCCGTCGAGCGCTTCGCCGTGAGCCCCGAGGCTCGTGCGACCATCGAGGCCCAGGCCCGCAGGGCGGCCGTCCCGATGACCGACAAGGTGATGGATACCGTCAAGGGCTGGTGGCCCTGGTAGGACCAAAAGTCCCTCAGGCTCATTTGACTTGAAGGCCGGCGCGCGAAGGCGTGTCGGCCTTCGTGCGTCATGGGAGGGAAGGTCGGTGCTTTTGTCCTCCTGCACAGGCCTTTTGTCGGCAATAGGCAAACCAAAATTTCGTTTGATCTCGATCATGCGGCCTAGGAGGAAGGAAGTCCTCCGCCCCGGATTCCGGGCAGAGGGCCACAGGTAGAATAACTTTCCACCAAGACGCCAGGCGGCGCCTTGAGCCTCTCGAAATCCGCACGGATTTTCGAAGATCATCCCGAAAGACAAGAAAAAACGGAGCAACCCGAAATGTTCATGAAGAAAGCCTTTGCCGCCGTCCTCGCCACCGCCGTCCTCGTCGCCGGCGCCGTTGAAGCCAAGGACCTGCGCGTCGCCTCCAACACCACCTTCCCGCCCTTTGAATTCGTCAACACGAAGACGCAGGAGATCACGGGTTTCGAAATGGATCTTATCCGCGCGATGGGCAAGCAGGCGGGCTACGAGGTCAAGATCACGAACATGGCCTTTGACGGCATCATCCCGGCAGTGCTCTCCGGCTCCGTCGACGTCGGCGCCTCCGGCTTCTCTGTCACCGAGGAGCGCAAGAAGCGCGTTCTCTTCACGGAACCGTTCTACAAGTCCGGCCTGACGGTGCTCGTCGCCAAGGGCAACGAGGACAAGATCCAGGGCTTCAAGGATCTTGACGGCAGGAAGCTCGCCGTGCAGATCGGCACGACGGCTGCCGCCAAGGCCAAGGACATCAAGGACGCCAAGGTCCAGACGTTCAACAATGCGGGCGATGCCATCCTCGAGCTCGCCAACGGCGGCTGCGAGGCCGTCATCAACGACAAGCCCGTGACGGACTACATCCTCACGCAGCAGCCGCGCCTTGCCAAGAAGGTCGTGCACCTGCCCGATATGCTCTCCGCCGACGACTTCGCCATGGTCGTCGCCAAGGATCGTCCCGAACTCGCCGCCGAACTCAACGCGGCCCTCAAGGCCCTCAAGGAAAACGGCGAATTCGACAAGCTCATGATGAAGTGGTTCGGCACGACGAAGTAAGGCGCGTCAATCGAACCATTCTCAGCCGCGGCGCAAGCCTGTACATGCGCCGCCTGGCGAAGCCGGTCGTCCCTCGCAGACGGCCGGCTTTGTCGGTTTCGGGTTCTGATGGCGGACTTTTCCAAAACGTTTGTGCGGCGGCTAAAATAAGGGGGCCATTGACAGAACCCGTGACGACCTCGCCTTCGCCGTGAAGGCGGATCTTTCGACCAGAAGGAGCCCGGCCGTGAGCGCCTCCGCCCAACCGACCTTTGCTGGCACCCGATGCCTTCCCATTGAAGACTACTTCCACCGCATTCCGCTCGTGCCGTGGATCTGCCCGCCGCTCCATCCCGAGCTTCTGAGGCTTCTTGAGAACATCGGGCAGGAGACCGTGCTCGCGCCCGGCGAGCAGATCTACCGCGAGGGCGAACCCGTGAGCCGCTTCGCGGTCGTCAAGAAGGGCCTCGTCGCGCGCAAGCTCGGCACCTACGGCGCAAAATCCGACAATCAGATCGGCCTCGCGGGGCCCGGCAACATCGCCACGGGCAACCTCAACATCCTCTCGCACCGTCCCGCAGTCGGCGCCTACGAGGCCATCCTGCCCACCTCCATCGTCTGGTGCGAGCAGCGGGAGTTCTTCGAAATCGCCAGACGCAATCCCGATCTCTTCATGCTGCTCGCCACTCAGTGCGAACTCTCAATGCTCTCCGACCGCCTTGCCTTCGCCTGCCTCACGCTTCTGGGCTCCGAGCAGGCGATGAAGGTCGTGCTCCTGAGTTGGACGAGCCATTTCGGGCACCTGGAGGGCGACGAGGTGATCGCGCCGCGAGTACTCACCCGCAGCATCATCCGCAGCGTGCTGGGCTGTTCCATGGGCTGGATCGACCGCCTGGCGGCCGAATGGAAGCGAAACGACGCGCGCCGCGTCGAGGGCGGCATCGTGCACTACAGGCTCGACATCCTGCAGGATGCCAACGAGATCCTTTGCGATCTGGAGGAGAAGGTGAGCGGACTGCCGAGACCGCGCGACGTGAGACGATACTGGCAGCGCTCATGATCGTCCCGTGCGGCGAAAGTGCAGGGGAGGATCTGCGCTAAGCTAATCTCTTCAGACTTTTGCTTGCAGGAGAAGATCATGGCCGTCATCGTTACCCGAGACATAGAAACGCCGCTCGGCAAAATGAGAGTGGGCGCCTGCGAAGGCGCGCTGGTGTTTGCGCTCTGGCTCACGGGAGAGCCCGAAAGAGTGGAGCGCATCATCGCCCGTACGGCAGGGCGATGCGGCGCCGGGGCGGTCGTGCAGGGCAACTCGTCCCTCATCGACGAGGCCGAGGTGCAGATCATGGAGTACCTCGCGGGCCGGCGCACGATCTTCGAGCTTCCCATTCGTCTTCACGGCACCGACTTTCAGCGGCACGTCTGGCACGTGCTGACCGACATCAACTACGGCTGCGCCACCACCTACGGCATGCTCGCCCTCATGGCGGGATGCGAGGGCGGCTCGCGCGCCGTCGGCTCGGCCGTCGGCGCCAATCCCCTGCACGTCATCATTCCATGCCACCGCGTGGTCGAGAAGTCCGGCAGGATAGGCGGCTATGCGGGCGGCGGGGCGGTGAAGTTCGAGCTCCTCGCGCGAGAGGGAAAGGTGGTGAGCGTCAATGCCGTGCCGGGGCGGGGTTTCACGAGACTCATCGCCGACGCCATCCCGAAGGTGATGGGTTGACGCCCGCCGCCTCTCTCCGAAGGAGGGGATGGCGCCGTTCTTAAGGCTAGCCTCAGACTGTGTTCACTAAGATCCCCTTTTTCACAGGCGATCAGGAGAGATGCACATGACTGAGGCGAATTCTCGCATGGCAAGACTCGAGACCGATCCCGTCCTTCGCGAGGAGGCGGAGACGCTCAGAATCATGACGGCGATGTATTGCAGGGACCGCCACGGCACGTCGGGGCGCCCCGACGGGCTCTGTCCCGAATGCAGCGCCTTTCTCGCGTATGCGCTCAAGCGCCTTGCGTGCTGTCCGTACGGTGCGGCGAAGCCCGTCTGCGCCAAGTGCCGCATCCATTGCTATCGCGCAAAGGAGAAGGCGCAGGCGCGTGAGGTCATGCGCCATGCGGGCCCGCGTCTTGTGGCATCGCATCCCGTACTTTCCATCAGGCATCTTGTGAAGAGCCTCACGGTGAAGGCGCCCGAAAAGCCGAGGAACACTGCGGCGAAGAAGGAGATGGCATGATGAGGAAGGTGCTGCTCTCGATCCCGCCCGCGCTCTCGACGCTCGTCTTCTGCGCGCATCTTCTCTACCACGGCGTGCCGCTTGCGGCTGCGGCCGCGCCACTTGGCGCACTCGTCCTTCTGGCCGTGAAGGGTGCGGGCGCCGCGCGCCTTCTCGCACTTCTTCACGTGCTCTTTGCCTGCGAATGGGCGAGAGCCGGCGGGAAGATCGTCATGCGAAGGCTCGAGACGGGCGGTTCGATTCATCCTGCGCTTGAGATCATGGCGGGCGTGACGCTCTTCACGATTCTCGCGGCCTGGTGCTCGCTCGCAAGGCATCGGGATTGAGGAGTTGAAAAAGGCGGTGCAGGAAGATGCACCGCCTTTTTTAACGAGCAGGTCGGACAGTCGCCAGGGAAAGTCTCAGCTCCTGACGGCGTCGGCCTCGTCGAGCCACTTCATGACGCCCTTGACGTCGCCGAGATCAAAGGCCATGGTCTGGGCGGGCGCGCCGAAGAGGTCGAGGCGGACGTAGAGCTTCCTTGCGGACGCAAGGTCCTTGAGGAAGGTCTTGTCCTGAAGAAGGACGGCGCTGCCGCCCATCAGGGCGCGGAGCGGCAGGGCGCGGGGCCTGCCCTCGTCGAACTGAACGAGAACGCGGTCCGAGAAGGAGCCCACGACGGCGGGCTCGAGGTTGAGGAAGGCATGGACGTCGCCCTTCTTTTCCTTGGCGAGGACGAGAACGGGCTGCACGCGCTGGAAGAAGGCGGAGACGGCGCTGCGGCTCAGGAGCTCGGCGCTGCGGGCCTGATCGCCCTCGGCGGCGTCGGGGCTGTCGTAGACCGTCCAGCCGCCTTCAAAAGCGGGAAGGCCGTCGGCCTGCGTCTTTTTGCCCGACTTTCCGGAATCGGCCGAAGGCATCCCGGCCTTCGACTTCGAAGCGTCGCCCGAGGAAGCGCCGGGTGCGGTCTTCAGATCCGCGAGACATTCGTAGAGGCAGGTGATGAAGGCGGTGTCGTCCGGGGCCTGCCTGCACTTGAGACAGGAGGCGGGAATGGCGTCGAGCGCCGAGGCGGCGCCCGGAAAAGCAAGAAGGCCCGCAAGGGCGGCGGGTGTGAAAAGCGTCCTGAAGTTCATGATGATGCGGAAAGTTGAGTCGTTCGCATTGCGAGTGAGGTCATTCTAAGCACGCGGCGTCGCGCCCGAGCGTGCGCGTAACGAATGCTGACAGACCTGACCGTTGGGAAACGCATGGCGCGGACGGCACGCCGCGGGGCATTCGGTGGCGGAGTTGCATATAGGTCATCTACAATATGAATGAATTTCTACTCCTGCAGGAGTAGAGGAGGCGCAAATGACCGTGAAACACAGGAATGAGGAAACGCACATGCTGAGGAAGACGGGGAGGCGTCTTGCCGTTGCGAGATGCCCGCTCTACGAGCAGGTGAGGAATGTGCTGGTCGAAAGGCTTCGGCATGGGGACTGGCATCCCGGCGACAGGCTTCCGACGGAGTCGGTGCTTGCCGAGGAGCTCGGCGTATCGCTCGGCACGCTCAGGCGAGCCGTGGAGCTTCTGGTTGAGGAAGGCGCGCTCATCCGCAGGCAGGGTGCGGGCACGTTTGCGGCGACCCTTGCGACGGTGGCCGAGGAGAACAGGTTCCAGCCCTTCGAGAGTCTGGATGGCAGTACGCGCTTCGACTTCAGGCGGCTCGTCTTGCTTGAGGAGGCGCCCTGTCCGGCGGAGGCTGCGGCGGGGCTCGGGATCCGGGCGGGCGACACGGTGATCCACATGGTGAGGCACATGGTCAAGCGCATGCCCGAGAGCGAGCGCATTGCGGCTTCGGACGAGATCTTCCTGCTGCCCGAATTCTTCCCCGGACTCACGGCCGAGCGCTACCGCAGGGGCTACAGGCCCGACGACTCGATCTACAGGTTCTATGCGCGCGAAATGGGCGTGGTGATCACGAGCCAGCGCTGCGCGGTGAGGTATGAGTGCGTGAAGGGGAGCGAGGCCGTGCGGCTCGCCGTTCCCGATCCGATGCCCGTGCTGAGGTTTGCGCGCATCTCGATGGCCTTCGGGCACCTGCCCGTCGAGTACCGCATCTACAGGCTCGATGCGGAGAATTCGCAGATCTGCTTCGCGCTGCCGTAGGAAGGCACGTTTCTGAAGGGGGAATGGAAAACGGCCCGGACGCCATACAGGCGACCGGGCCGTTTCTCAATGTCGAAGGTCTTTTCGCGGCGGGGCCTTACGCGGCCTCGCCCTCAAGCTTTTCCTCAGGCTTCGCGGCCTTCGACGGGGCCGCGCACGCTTTTTTTGATTCGTCCTCCTTCTTGGCGGGGGACTTGCCGAAGACGTAGAGGGAGCACATCACGCCCACGAGCAGGATCGTGAAGCCGATGACCATCGTGATGGTGGGCCATTCGCCGCGCCAGATGAGGGCGTAGACGACGGCGGAGATGCTCTCGAAGACGATGAGCTGGCCGCCGAGGCCGGAGGGCAGGCGCTGGGACATCTGGTTCCAGCAGAGCATGGCGACCCAGCTGCAGAGCAGGCCGATCATGAGGGCCACGCCGAGGAAGCGCAGCGGCGTTTCACCGAGAAGCGACACCGAGGTGTCCATCCAGCCGCACGGCCAGGCGAGGATCGCGAAGGCGATCATGACGACGGGGAGCACCGTGACGCCCTGCAGGGCCGTCCAGGCGGACGAGCTGTGCTTCGGGTGGGCGAGAAGCCATTCGCCGTTCATGATGGAGAACCAGGTCCAGGAGATCACGGCCGCGATGCCGAAGAGCACGCCGATCCAGAAGTCGAGGCCCGTGGAGCCCGAGGAGGTGATGTACTGGAATTCGGTCCAGTTGGCGATCACGAGGCCGAAGAAGATGAGCACGAGCGGCGGCGTGATGGAGCCCCACGAGAGGCCGCGGCCCTCGCGCTGATAGCGCACGTTCGCCACGATGGCGACGAGCACGGGAATGACGGCCATGAACATGCCCGCAAGCGGAGCGCCCGACATGCGGATGCAGACGGTGATCAGGCTGTAGAAGACGACGTTGCCGAAGAAGGGAAGCCGGAAGGCTTCAATGATGTCGGGCTTCGTGAATCGCTTGAGGTCCTCCTTCATGAAGAACATGAAGGGCAGCGACACGAGGCCGAAGGCGATGAATCGCCCGAGGGCGACGAGAACGGGGTTGTACTGCGGTAGAAGAAGGGGCGCAATGTAAATGAGGCCCCAGAGAGCACCCGCAGCGATGCCAAGCAGAACGCCGATGAGCATGGGTTGACGATTACCGGTTCTTGCGTCCGTCTTTCACCCGGACGCGGTCCGTAACGGGCGACTGGTGTGAAAGGGATGGCGCCGCCCGTGCTTGACCCGGGTGGGCGCGCCCGCGCTCCTTTCGGAACCCGCCTGACGCCTCCCCGCCGGGCTGCCGGGAAGGTATCTTTTCCCGGCGCGACCGCCTCAATCCGCAACAGCCTTCTTCTGGTCTGAACGGCTGTTCAATGCGCTTGTTTTGGTCAGCCTCATGCTAACAAAAATGCGGGAAATACGCGAGATGCATTTAGGGGAAGTCCTTAGGTGTTTCGCGTAATCCCTAGGAACGAGGGGATTCTGCTGATTTTTGGCGGAAAAGTGCAAAGAAAAACTCAGTAAAAATACGCAATCATGAGTCAAAAATGCAACTTTATTTCAAAGTGTAACGTCGGTTACTGTGAGGAAAGGGGCGTTGAGGGGCCAAAACGCCTGCGGCGTCGTCTTTCCATGTCCTGTCGAGAACTGTGGTAGTGACGTATAAGCCTGAACGGGAATTCAGTGGGAGGTGATTTGGATGCGGGTTTGTTCTCTCCCGCATTGCGCCTGTCGATAGTAGGATGATAACGAAGGGCGACAAAGTGCGCCCTGTGCTCGCCCGCGTCCCGTCGGGGCGAAGGGCGGAATCTCCGGACGCGGCCTCAGGAGAAGTCGGCTCGTCCGGAGTCAGTTTGAGGAGGAATTTACCATGACCGATCTTTCCCGCCGTCATCTCATCCAGGGTGCAGTCGCCGCCGGTGCGGCTCTTGCAGGTTCCACCGTCGCCGTCGCCTCTCCGAAGCAGAAGTGGGACGAAGTCGTCGACGTGATCGTCATCGGCTCGGGTTTTGCCGGTCTTGCCGCCGCCATTGAGGCGAAGAAGGCGGGCGCGAACGTCGTCGTTCTCGAAAAGATGGCCACGTTCGGCGGCAACTCGATCATCAACGGCGGCATTCTGACCGCCACGGGCTGCCCGCAGCAGAAGCTCCACAAGATCGAGGACTCGGTCGAGCTGCTTGAGAAGGACATTCTCACGGCCGGCAACTACATGAACTACTCGAGCAAGGTCCGCTATCTGGCCGAGCATGCGCTCTCCAACTATGAATGGACCGTCAAGGAACTCGGCGTGCAGTACCTGCCCGACGCCATCGGTCAGGAAGGCGGCCACTCCGTTCCGCGCTACGTCACGACGACGAACGGCTCGGGTTCGGGCATCGTCACGAAGGAACTCGACAAGTGCAAGGAACTCGGCATTCCGCTGCGCAACCGCGTGTTCGTCGAACACATCATCCGCGGTGACAACGGCGTCGAGGGCGTTCAGGTCCGCGAAGGCTATCGCTTCCCGAAGGCCGACTCCGGCAAGGTGAAGACGATCCGCGCGACGAAGGGCGTGGTGCTCTGCTACGGCGGCTTCTCCGCCGACGTGAAGTTCCGCATGTTCCAGGACCCGAAGCTCAACGAAACGCTCGACACGACGAACCAGCCGGGCGCCACGTCCGAAATGTGGCGTGAAACGTCCGCCATCGGCGCCCTCCAGGTCCAGAACGACTGGATCCAGTGCGGCCCGTGGGGCTGCCCGCGTGAAAAGGGCATGGGCATCGGCTGGCAGTTCAACCAGACGGCCGCCGCTGAATACGGCCTCTGGGTCAACGCCGAAGGCAAGCGCTTCGTCAACGAGCTCGCCAACCGCAAGGTCCGCGCCGACGCCATCATGGTCGAACAGGCCAACGGCAAGAAGTGCTTCGCCATCTGCAACGAACCCAACGTGCAGCCGCTCAAGAAGCAGCGCCCGGGCTTCCTTGAAAAGATGCTCGAACGCAAGATCGTCGAGAAGTACGACTCGCTCGAAGCCCTCGCCAAGGCCGCCGGCATCAAGGCCGACGCCCTCAAGGCACAGGTCGAGGCATTCAACAAGGTCGTGAAGGCCAAGGCCGACCCGGTCTGGAGCCGCTACATCAACAACGACCAGGTCCCGTTGGTCGATGGCCCCTGGTACGTCTGCGAACTCCAGCCCAAGGTCCATCACTGCATGGGCGGCCTCGTCACGGACGACAACTGCGAAGTCCTCGACGTCCGCTCCGACAAGCCGATCGGCCATCTCTTCGCCGCCGGCGAAGCGACGGGCGGCGTGCACGGTGCAGTGCGCCTCGGCTCCGTGGCCATCCTTGACTGCCTCGTCTTCGGCCGCCTCGCCGGCCAGAAGGTCGCCGCCATCAAGTAAGGCCTGACGCTCCGCCTCAGGGCGGAGCCCCCTGAAACCCGTCCTGCGCCGCAGCGGGACGCCTGAAGCGCCCGAAGGTCCCAGACCTCCGGGCGCTCTTCATTCGCGTCTCCCTGAACGCCTCCGAACGGTCCCGCCGAATCCGTCGTTCGAAAAAATCAATAGTCTCTTGGGTAGGGCAGATATGCCTTGATTGAGGTAAACTATTGGGAAACGTTCTCATGCAAGCGCGAAAAAAAAGGAACGGCGGGGCGAAAGGCCCGCCGTGCGCAGGGAAATCCTGTGAAAAGCGAGGCGCGCCGCATGACGTCACAACAACAATGAGAAGACGACACAACATGACTGTGATGCACACCGAGGCCGAGCGCCTGGCGATGATCAGGGAGGCGCTCGAGCGCCTCACGGCGGCCGCGACAGGCCTTTTCGAGGACTGGCAGCAGGCGAGGAGCTTCCTCCCGTCGGGCTGCAGGAAGCTGATGGAGGACCTGACGTTCGAGCAGGCCTCCTGGCTTGGGCGCTTTGAGCACGAGGTGGGCGAGGGCACGTCCTTTTCGGCGCTCGAGAGCTTTGAGGGCTTTGCCGCCAACGTGCGCAGGCTCGTCTCCGAGCACGCCGCGAGCCCGCTTGCGGTCGTGGGCGAAGTCTTTGAGAGCGACGACGAGGAGCGCCTCTTCTTCCGCCGCTGGAAGAACTTCCTTGACGCGGGCATCGGCACGATCGCGCGCAGCTTCGTGATCGACGACATCATCTTTGCGGGCCAGATCGCCGCGAGCATGCGTCTCGTGGGCCTGCTGCGCCGCATCACGGCCGAGTGGGCGCATCTCTCGCCCGAGCACCGTCACCAGCTCGGCATCGACTTCCGCGAAAACGCGCAGGCGCTGAGCGACGCCTACGGCACCGCCTCGAGCGCCGACTTCATCCTGATGAAGGAGCGCTTTGCCGATCGCCTCAAGGGCGAATTCGAGGGCTTTCTCGAGGCGGCCGATCACCCCGTCGACGAGGCCGACAGGGACGCCGTGATCTTCCGCGCCGCTTCCGAACGCTTCTCCAAGGGCGTCATCGCCACCGTCAAGAGCGTGGTCACGCAGTGCGAGCGAGGCGGCCCCGAGGCTGTGCGCGCCTTCGGGCTCACGCTCGACGCAGGCCGCATGTTTCTCGAGCTCCCGGGCGGCGACGAGACGGCAGAATACTGCTGCCGCACGCTCCTTCCGAGGCTCGAGCGACTCCTCGAGTCGGTCTGACCTCATCCCGGATCGGATAATATGACGCCCGCACGGACACGCGGTCCTGCGGGCGTTCGTGCATCTGCCTTTTCCTGATTCCGGTCTCAGCCCGTGATGGGCGAGAGGCCGATGAGGACCGTCGAGATCCAGAAGGGGAGGGTCGCCATGGCAGCGAGCGTCTGAGCGGTCGTGACGTTGGCGACCGACGGGGCGTCGCCCTTCATCGAGGCGGTCATCACGTAGCAGCTCTGCGCGGTGGGAAGCGCCGCAAAGAGGATCGCGACGCCCGCCTCCACGGGGTCGAGGCCCGCGAGCGTGACGACGCCCCAGGCGATGGCGGGGACCGCAAGCAGGCGGCGGACGACGGAGGTCGTTATGAGCGCGAGGTGGCCCCTGAAGTCATGGAGCCTGAGGCTCGCGCCGATGCAGAGGAGTCCCATCGCCAGCGAGTCGTTGCCCAGATGCGCGAGGAAGGTCGTGGCGGTCTGCGGGACCGTGAGGCCCGATGCCTTGACGAGCACGCCCACGGCGATCGTGTTGCTGATCGGCACCCAGAAGGCGATGAGGAGCGCGAGAAGCGCGAAGCCCTCCTCGTCGAAGAGCCTCAGACACACCGCGAATCCGATGTAGGTGTTGCACTGGAAGACCGAGGCGTGCGTGATGGGATCGTCGCGCAGAATCTTCATGACGACGGCGGCCAGAAGAACGGCGAGGAGCATCGCGCCCATGCCTGCCGTGAGGAACTGCGCGGCGCCTGCGATCGTCATCTTCGCGCCCGCGATCGAATTCCGCCTTCTGCGCAAGGACTGCGCCCAGAAGGATGATCAGGAAGTTGGGAAGGATGATGAGAAGGCTCTGCATGGCGCTGTTGAGGTACGGAAATAGGATGAGAAAAAGCGGCCTGAAGACATCATGGCCTTCAGGCCGCTGCATGGACAGTCGGGAAGCTACCGAACAGCGCTTATTCGGCGGCGGCCTCCTTCTTCCTCGGTGCGGCGGGCTCTTCCTTTACGGGATGCGCGGCGCGCCAGGCGGCGAGGTATTCGGCGATGCGGCTGATGGCCTCGCGCAACTGGGTCTCGTGCGGCAGGAACACGACGCGGAAGTGGTCGGGATGCGGCCAGTTGAAGCCCGTGCCCTGCACGAGCAGGACGCGCGTGGCCTCAAGGAGCTCCTTGAAGAACTGGCGGTCGTTCTCGATCGGGTAGATCTTCGGGTCGAGCCTCGGGAACATGTAGAGCGAGCCCTGGGGCTTGACGCAGGTGACGCCCGGAATCTGCGTGAGGAGCTCCCAGGCGAGGTCGCGCTGAACGCGCAGGCGGCCGCCCTCGCAGACAAGGTCGTTGATCGACTGGTAGCCGCCGAGCGCGGTCTGGATCGCCCACTGGCCCGGCACGTTGGCGCAGAGCTTCATGTTGGCGAGCATATTGAGGCCCTTGATGAAGTCGCGGGCGGGCAGCTTGTTGCCCGAGATGATCATCCAGCCCGCACGGTAGCCGCAGGCGCGGTAGGCCTTGGAGAGCGAATTGAACGTGATCGTGAGGACGTCGGTGGAGAGGCTCGCGATGGCGATGTGCTTCGCATCCTCGTAGAGGATCTTGTCGTAGACCTCGTCGGCGAAGATGATGAGGCCGAACTCGCGGGCGATGTCGACGAGCTTGAGAAGCGTCTCCTTCGGATAGACGGCGCCCGTCGGGTTGTTCGGGTTGATGATCACGATGCCGCGGGTCCTCGGGGTGATCTTGGCGCGGATGTCGTCAAGATCGGGCTGCCAGCCGTTCTCCTCGTCGCAGAGGTAGTGCACGGGCGTGCCGCCCGAGAGGCTCGTGGTGGCCGTCCAGAGCGGATAGTCGGGCATCGGGATGAGGAGTTCGTCCCCTTCGTCGAGCAGCGCGTTCGTCGCGAGCGAGATGAGGTCCGAGGCGCCGTTGCCGAGATAGATGTCGTCGAGCGTCACGCCCCTGATGCCGAGCTCCTGCGTGTAGTGCATCACGGCCTTGCGGGCGGCGAAGATGCCCTTGCTGTCGGAGTAGCCCGCGGAGTTGGGCAGGTTGAGGATCATGTCTCGCTGGATTTCCTCGGGGACCTGGAAGTCGAACGTAGCGAGATTGCCGATGTTGAGCTTGATGAGCTGCTGGCCCTGGGCCTCCATCTCCTTGGCGCGGTCGACGATCGGGCCGCGGATGTCGTAGAGGACGTTGTCGAGCTTCTTGGATTTCTTGATGAGCTTCATTGGGATTTCCGGCGGAGTTTCAGGCGGGGGAAGGCCGCGCATCAATGGCGGCGTTGAACTTCAAAGTGTACGCGCAAAGGCGACGCCGTGTGCGTGAAGTCGTCGTTTTGCTTGCATCCTGATGCAGTTCGGCCCGCCGTTTCGTCGAAAACGGCGGGCCGTCGTGAAGCCGGGAGGAGACGCGGTGCGTCTTGCGCTTCCGGAATTTAGGCGCGGGTGCGGATCCAGGCCTGGAGGTCCGCGATCGTGATGAAGGTCATGTCGTGCCTGCGGGCGAACTCGATGAGTTCGGGCGTGCGCATCATCGTGCCGTCGTCGGCCATGATCTCGCAGCACAGGCCGCAGGGCGCGAGGCCCGCGAGGCGGCACAGGTCGACGGTGGCTTCGGTGTGGCCGTTGCGCACGAGCACGCCGCCCGCCTTGGCGCGCAGCGGGAACATGTGGCCGGGACGGCGGAAGTCCTCGGGACGGGCGTCGAGGCGAAGGGCGGCGAGCGCCGTGTGGGAGCGCTCGAAGGCGGAGATGCCCGTCGTCGTCTCGACGTGGTCGATGCTCACCGTGAAGGCGGTCTCGTGGTTGTCGGTGTTCTTCGCGACCATCGGCGAAAGGCCGAGCCTGTCGCAGAGCTCGCCCGACATGGGCATGCAGATGAGGCCGCGGCCGTGGACGGCCATGAAGTTGATGTTCTCGGGCGTGGCGAACTCGCCCGCACAGATGAAGTCGCCTTCGTTTTCACGATCGGGATCGTCGGTGACGAGGATGATCTTGCCGGCGCGAAGGTCTTCAAGCGCCTTTTCAATGGTGTCGAACGCATGGGTCATGACGTGTCTTCCTTGTCCGAAGCCAAGGGCTTCGGTTCTCTAGAGGATTGAAGGCGGGATGGGGAGCTTCCGCTCAAGGAAGAGACGCATGCGCCCCAACCCCGATGTTGGCCGAACGTTCAGGGCGACGGCAAAGGGCGCAGGCGCGGGCACGCGCATGCCGGACGCAGGCACGCGTCCGCCTTTGACCTGCATCTTCTTTCATCCGGACTGTGACCGTCGGCTCAGGAGTTTCACCTGATCATGCGCTTCCCCTGAGGGAGAGGCGCTCGCGGGCTGTACCGCCGGTAGGGACTTTCACCCTGCCCTGAAGATTGCAGAGCGAATTTATACGGAAGGGAAGGGACGATGTCAAGAAAACGGGCGTTCGCCCGAAGGTGAACGCCCGTTTGAGGCTTGGATTCCGTTGTTCGAAACCGCGTGTTAGAACACGAGGCCGGCCATGAGGAAGCCGAACGGGATGGCGGCGACGAGGCCGAGGCAGCCCGGGAGGAAGAACGGATGGTTGATCACGTACGTGCCGGACCACTTGCCCATGAAGGAGCCCGTGTCGTCGCAGGAGATGGCGAAGGCGGAGGTCGGGTAGACGTTCGTGACGAAGATGCCCGAGACGGCCACGAAGCAGGCGAGGATCATCGGGGCGTCGCAGCCGAGGCTGGCGGCAACCGGGACGAGCAGGGCCGAGGTGGCACCCTGCGAGAAGAGCAGAGCGGACACGCAGAAGAAGGCGAGGGCGAGGAGGCCCGGGTACTGGCCGAGGAGGACAGTGGCCTGTTCCTTAATCGTCGGGATGTAGATGCCGATGACCGTGGAGGCGAGCCAGCAGATGCCGAGAATCACGACGAGGGATTCATAACCGCCCTTGAAGATCGAGGAGTTCTTGATCTTGGTGAGCTCGACGTCGCAGAACCAGTACATCAGCATCGAGATGAAGAGCATCGTGATGACGATGATGTCGCGGGAACCGAGGGTGTGGCCGATTTCCTTCTTGAAGAGGAGCATGGCAACGATGAACACCACGGAGAGGAGGAAGATCACGACGGAGAGCTTGGCGCCCTTCGGAAGCGGAGCTTCACGCTGTTCCTGAGAGGACATGGCGACGAGACCGGCCTTCATGCGGGCCTGGAAGATCGGGTCCTTTTCAAGGTCGACGCCCTGGAAGGCGGAGATGAGCGAAGCGACGGCGGCGCCGAAGAGGCCGGCCGGCAGAATCACGCAGAGGACCTGGCCGAAGGAGACGCCCATCGTTTCAACGACAACCCACATGGCGGCGGTGGCGGCCGAAATCGGGGAGGCGGAAATGGCGATCTGGGAGGCGACGACGGCGGAGGTCAGCGGCTGGGACGGACGAACGCCGTTCTGCTTGGCCACTTCCTGAATCACGTTCAGGATGGACATCGTCGTGAAGCCCGTGCCGGAGAGGATCGTCAGAAGGAAGGCGATCGCCGGAGCGAGGATGTTGATGTACTTCGGATTGGCGCGAAGAACGCGGGAGGCAACGCGAACCATGTAGTCCATGCCGCCGGCAACGTGCATGACGGAGCAGGCGAAGAGGACGGACATGATGATGAGGATCACGTCAAGGGGCATGGGACCCGGCGGGATGCCGAGGCAGAAGACGGCAATAGCCATGCCGAAGCCGCCGGCCATGCCGACGCCGATGCCGCCGAGCTTGGCGGCGTAGATGATGCACGCGAAGAGCAGTGCAAAGTGAATGTAGACCATACGATCTCCTTTGGCTGTGGAATCCCGCATCCCGGAGGACAGGGGAACCTGTAAATCTTTGTTATACGTGCGCACCTTATCCGACCCGTCGCCTTAAGTCAACGGGGCAAACGCGGATAAAACGGGTTGAAAGCGCTTCCTGAGGGTAAACGATCCATAGGGTTAACCCGCTGTCCAAGCAATTCGACGATCTTTGCAAAGCGCTCTGCGACAGTCGTTTCAGATGGAAAATCGGTCCGATTTTTCCGTGTTTTTCGTGTCGTTTCGAACTTCTGGGTATTTTCCCCTAAAAGAGACGCCGTGAGGCCTTTTGGAGACACCGGCGGGGCGTCGGGGAGGGGTTCCGGAAGGGGTGGGGAGGGCGTGTTTCGGGCGCGATTTCGACTCGGAATTGCGTAGTTTTCGGTAGTTTTTCGAGAGTCGTGAGGAATCGCGAAAATGTTTCAAGGCATTTCGGGAAAGGCGGGCGGACACGAAAAAGGCGCCGCGTCCACGCTTCGGGAGGCGGCGCCCATGATGGGAGCGGTGCGGGTCAGGCGGCTCTGGTCTCGGGCCAGCGCTCGTTCATCCAGGCGGTCATGATGTCGGCGCAACGCACGGCGGCCTCCTCGATCTCCTCGGGCGTGACCTGCGTCTCGGGCGTGCAGAGGATGCGCATGAGAAGGGGCCCGCGGAGCATTTCGATGAAGCGGGCGGCGGCCTCCTCGAGCTCCTCGATCGGGGCGTCGACGTGGTTCTGCAGGACTCGGGCAAAGCACTGGTAGCTCTTCTTCACGCCCTCGCGGTAGAAGAACTCGCCGATGTCGCGGCGGGCGAAGGACTGTGCGAAGACGAGGCGGCAGGCGCCGACGGCGCGTTCGGTGAACATGCCCGTGAGGAAGATGCGGCCGAAGGCCTCGAACTCCTCGCGCAGGCTGCGGCCGGGATGATAGTCGCTCACGTAGGCCTGATAGACGTCGTCGGCCATCATGCCGAGGGCGGCGAGGAAGAGCCCCTCCTTGTTGCCGTAGACCTGGTAGATCACGGTGCGCGAGCCGCCCGAGCGTTCGATGATGCGGGAGAGGGACGCGCCCTCGTAGCCGTACTCGATGAATACGTCGATGGCGCAGCGAAGGAGCTCGACCGCACGGTTGCGGCCTCTGGGGGTTTTCGGAAGTCTGTCGGTCATGTCTTGTTGCGGGTCCTGGTCGGCGGATCCCGGTTGAATCGGTTGAGGCCCGGATTCCGTGCATTGTACCCGAGCGGCGCCATGCGGGAATGGCGGCGGAATTCGGGATGCCTCTAAAATGGTGTGATCCTCACCGACCGTCCGAGAGACCGCATGCGCCCGCTTCATTCCGTTCGAGAGCTTCTTCTTCTCCTCGCCGCAGCCTTCCTGCTGCACGCGGGCGCGACGTCCGCGGGCGTCATCCTCACGCCCGAGCAGCTCGAGGCGCAGCCGCACAAGCCCGGCGTCGTGCGCTTCGGCTTCCTCAAGCCGATGAAGGCCTACGGCGACAACAACTACCAGCCCGGTGAAGCCGACATCCGCAGGCCGCTGATGGAGCATCTCGAAAGGACGATGCCCGACGTCACTTTCCAGTTCGTCGAATATCATCTTCCCGAGCTCTACGCGTCCGCAAGGTCCCAGAGGATCGACTTCGGGCTCATGAGCGCGGGCCACTACGTGGAGCTTCGCCCCTACGGCGCCTATGCGCTCGGCACCGTCTTCACGAATCGCTTTCCCGATCCGAACCGCTTTGCGGGGGCGCTCTTCGTGACGACCGACAGGCATCCCGAGATCAGGACGATCGCCGATATGAAGGGCCGCCGCGCGGTGCTCAACTCGAAGGCCAACTTTATCAATTTTCAGATTCCGATGGCCGCGGTCGCCGACGCGGGCTTTGATCCCGACGACTTCTTCAAGTCCGAGATCATCACGCACGACCAGCCTCAGCTCACCGTCGAGAAGCTTTTGAAGGGCGAGGCCGACGTCTCGGCCTTCCGCATCTGCGAGTATGAGGCGCTCCTCGAGAAGTGGCCCGAACTTGAGGGCCGGCTGCGTCCCGTCGCCCCCGTGCACGAGAACACGCGCGCCTGCCTGCGCTCGACGTCGCTCTTTCCTGGCTGGACCGTTGCGCGCACCTCGAGCCTCGTCGAGCCCGCCATGACGAAGCGCATGGTCGAGGCATTGATGTCGATGCCCGTCGATCCGAAGAGCGGCATGGGCTTCAGCGTCGCGACCGAGTTCGACCGCGTCGACCGGGTCTTCAAGACGCTCCGCATCGGCCCCTACGCCTACCTGCGCGAATGGACGCTCGAGCGCATCTGGCAGAAGTATTCGGCCGTCGTCGTGGCGGTCGTGCTCCTGCTCCTTGGCGGCTTCGTGCATCTTCGCACCGTCGAGCGTCAGGCGCAGGCCCGTGCGCGCGAGCTCAACGAGGCCTACGTGCGCCAGCGCGAGATCGAGACCAAGGCGATCGAGACCGAGGAGAGGCTGCGCGCCATGTCGAGGCTCGGCGTCGTGAGCCAGCTCTCCTCCATCTTCGCCCACGAGATGGGGCAGCCGCTTTCGGCCATCCGCTACCGCACCCGCGCCATGCAGGCCCTGCTGAGGCTTCCCGAGCTCAAGAAGAGCATGATGGAGGACTGCCTCAGGACCATCGAGGAGCAGAGCGAGCGCGCCGCAGGCATCCTGCAGAAGGTGCGCGCCTACGCCAAGGGCGAGACCTCGAGGCTCGCGCCCGTAAGGCTCGACCTGCTTGTCGAGGCGACGATCGCCGATCTGAGGCAGTCGGGCAGGATCGCGTGTCCAGTCGAGGTCTCGACCGTCAGGGCCGTCGTCACGGGCGACGAGCTCGAGCTCGGGCTTGCCGTGCTCAACATCCTCAAGAATGCGGCCGAGGCGGTCGGCATCGACACCGATCCCGGCATCGCCGTCGCCATGCGGGTCTCGGAGAGGAGCGTTGTCCTCGAGGTGAGGAACCGAGGTGCCGTGGTCGATCCCGCCGAATTCCAGAAGCACCTCACGGGCGCGCCGAGCAGCAAGACGGGCGGCACCGGACTCGGCCTCATCATCATTCACTCGATTGCGGAGGCCCACGGCGGCAGCTTCGCGATCAGGCCGCTGCCCGAAGGCGGCGCGCAGGTCCGCCTCGAGCTTCCGCTCGAGGCGAAACGGGACGGGATCGAAGGAAAGAAGGGAGACAATTCATGAAAAAGGCAGCCGACGAGCCGCTCATCCGCATCGTGGACGACGAGGACGAGGTCCGCGAATCGCTCGGATTCATGCTTGAGTGCGAGGGCTTCAGAACGGCGTCCTACGCCTCGGGCGCCGAGTTTCTGCGGGACTTCGATTCGGGAAGGCCCGGCGTCGTGCTTCTCGACGTGCGCATGCCCGAACTTTCGGGCCCCGAGCTTCAGCAGCGCCTCAACGCCATGCACTCAAAGGTTCCCGTCGTCTTCATCACGAGCTACTCGGACATCCAGGCGGCGATCGACACGCTCAAGGCGGGCGCGGCGGACTTCCTGCTCAAGCCCGTGGATCCCGAGAAGCTCATCACGCTCGTGAGGAGCCTCACGGAGCGCTCGACCCTCGCGGCCGAAGGCGCAGAGGTGCCCTCGAGCCTCGCCTCGGCCGTCGCGTCGCTCACCGACCGTCCCAGGCGCGTGCTCGAACTCATGATGCAGGGCCTCGACAATGCGGCCATCGCCGAGCATCTCGGTCTGTCCGTGAGGACCGTCGAGGTGCACCGCGCCGCCGTCTACAAGGCGCTCGGCGTGCACAGCGTCAGGCAGTTTCAGAAGCTCATGCCCGACCTAGGGAAAATACTCGGTGAGGCGGGCCCGACCTCTTGACGGCGCCAAAAGTACTTAAGCAAAACGCCGAATAATCTTTGGGTCATGGAGAGGGACGCCGTCTCGAGCTCCCCTCCCGACCGATTTCCCTGACCAAAGGAGAACTGATTATGAAGCGTGTCATTCTTGCCGCCGCCGTTGCGATGTGCTTTGCTCCGGCCTACGCCGCCAACCAGACCTACAACGTCGACCTCGTCGTGGTCGGCGCCGGTGCGGGCGGTTCCGTCGCAGCTCTTTCCGCCGTTGAAGGCGGCCTCAAGACCCTCCTTCTCGAAAAGAACGCCTTCGCGGGCGGCGCCGGCAACTTCATGGAAGGCTCGTTTGCCGCCGAATCCTTCATGCAGAAGGAAGCGGGCGTCAAGCTCACGAAGATCCAGGCCTTCAACGACATGGCCGCCTACCATCACTGGACCATCAACGCGCCGCTCGTCAAGGCCTTTGTCGATGAATCCGCCGAAACGATCCAGTGGGTCTGGGACCACGGCGTGCACTGGAAGGAAGTGAAGACCGCCTGGCGTGAAAAGGCCGACAAGACCTGGCACATCTATCCGAGCGCCGGCTCCCTGCCCAAGGCCATGATCGAGCAGTTCAAGGCCAAGGGCGGCCAGCTGCTTCTCCAGACGCCGGCCGAAAAGCTGATCTTCAAGGACGGCAAGGTCACGGGCGTCATCGCCAAGAACAAGAAGGGCGACACGATCACCGTCAACGCCAAGAACGTCATTCTGGCCACGGGCGGCTACTCCTTCAACACCGAGATGGTGAAGAAGTACTCCGGCATCGACTCCGTTCCGGTCGGCGCTCCGGGCCGCACGGGCGACGGCATCAACATGGCGTTTGAAGTCGGCGCCGTCGGCGACAACATGGGCCCGATGATGCTCAACGGCGCGTTCATGCCCGCCGAAGGCGAAGCCATCTGCAACGGCGCCAACAAGGAAGTCCGCGCGCTCTTCCGCCAGGGCCTCCTCTATGTGGACGGCGTGGGCAACCGCTTCTTCAACGAAGAACTGACGATCGACTGGCCGATGTCCTCCAACGCCATCGCCCGCACCGGCGAATGGACCTACATTGTGTTCGACGAGGCCACGAAGCGTGAAATCTCCACGGAAGGCAAGGGCTATCCGAATCCGTGCGGCAACTTCATTCTCCGCCATCAGGCCGCCACGCAGCTCGACGAGCTCCTGAAGGCCAACGAAGCCAAGGGCAACGTCTTCATCGGCAACACGATCGAAGAAGTCGCCAAGAAGGCCGGCATGGATCCGAAGGTCCTCAAGGCCACGTGCGAAAAGATGACGAAGTACGCCAAGCAGGGCAAGGACGAGCAGTTCGGCAAGGATCCGTACTACCTGCGCGGCATCTCCGAAGGTCCGTTCTACATCGTCCGCGGCAAGCTCAACACGCTCACCAGCCTCAACGGCGTCAAGGTCAACGCGGGCCTGCAGGTTCTCGACAAGAACGACCACGTCATTCCGGGCCTCTATGCCATCGGTCATGACGCGGGCGGCGTGTATGGCGAAGCCTATGACCTGAAGATCGGCGAAGGCACAGCCTCCGCATTCGCCATCAACTCGGGCCGCATGGCCGTCAAGACCATCCTCGGCAACAAGTAACCGCGGTTCATCGGTGACATGAGGCAGGCCGTTCTCCTGGGCCTGCCGCTCCCAAAAGGACCTTCCTGCGCAAGCGAGAAGGTCCTTTCGACTTCTCGGGCGGCGTACAATCGTCAGACACCAAGACCATTGTTCAAAAAAAGGAGGACCCCAAATGGCTCTGCTTCTTCAAGACCGTCTTCTGCCCGGCGTCGCCGAACTCGTGCCCGAGCTCGAGGAGATCCGCCACGACATTCATGCACACCCCGAGCTCGGCTTCGAGACCGAGCGCACCGTGGGCCTGATCTGCGACTATCACAGGAAGAGCGGCATCGTCGAGATCGACACGGAGCTCGTCAAGGGCTGTGTCATCGCCGTGATCGAGGGCAGCCGTCCCGGTCACACCATCGCCATCCGTGCCGACATGGACGCCCTGCCGATGAACGACGGCTGCGGCAAGCCCTGGGCGAGCACGGTTGCCGGCCGCAGCCACTGCTGCGGTCATGACGGCCACACGACGTGGCTTCTCGGCGCCGCCCGCTGGCTCGCCGCCCATAACGACTTCCCCGGCCGCATCGTGCTCGTGCACCAGGCCGCCGAAGAGGCCGGCACGGGTGCGAAGGCCCTCGTCGAGGCGGGCCTCATCGAGAAATACGGCATCGAGGAGATCTACGGCGGCCACACCGAGCCCAATCTTCCCAAGGGCGTGATCGGCTTCAAGCCGGGTCCCCTCCAGGCCGCGAGCGACAGCGTCTACATCACGCTGCGCGGCAAGGGCACGCACGGCGGCCGTCCGCACCTCGGCGTCGACCCGATTCCTGTCGCCGCCCAGATCGTGACGGCGCTCCAGACGATCGTCTCCCGCAAGGTCGACCCGATCGAGTCCGCCGTCGTCTCCATCTGCTCGATCAACTGCGGCAACTTCAAGGCCAACAACGTCGTGCAGAGCGAACTGACGATGAGCGGCACGGTGCGCACCTTCCTGCCCGAGATCCGCGACCTCGCCGAGGAGAACATCCGCGCGATGGTGACGGGCATCGCCGCCGCCAACGGCTGCACGGTCGAGCTCGTCTACGACCGCATGATCGGCTCCGTCATCAACGGCGAGGAGCAGACGATCGCCGCCCACGAGGTCACGAAGGCCCTGCTCGGTGAGGACAACGTCCGCATCATCCGTCCGTTCATGTCGAGCGAGGACTTCTCCGAGTACCTCAACCGCATCCCAGGCGCGATCATCCGCGTGGGCATCCGCGATGAGGAGCACCAGGTGTCGCTCCACAATCAGCAGATGGACTTCAACGACGAGGTCCTCCCCGTCGCCGTGAGCGTCGTGGCCAACATGGCCGTCAGGCGCCTCGAGGCGCTCGCCGCCCGATGAGATCCTGAACAAGGATCGGCATTGAAAAGGGGCGTCCGATCTGCATGAACGGGCGCCCCTTCTTCGTGGGTGCGGGCGTTGCGCGCAGCTTTCTTTTCGAGATCCGGATCAGACGAAATGCACGATGAAGAGCATCACGGGCAGGGCCGGGATGATGCCGAGTGTGGTCACGCCGATCGCTCTTGAGGCGAAGCGCTCGTCGCCGCCGTAAGTGCGTGCGAGAACGGCGATGACCGACGAGACGGGCAGGGCGGCGGCCGCGACGAAGACCTTGCGCATGATGGGCTCGAGGTCGAACGGGATCGTGACGAGGTACATCACGAGCGGGCGGATCATGAAGCAGGAGAGGAGCACGAAGACGAGTTCGCGGGGCATGCGCTTCATCTCGGAGACGCCGATTTTGAAGATCGTCATGCCGATGAAGAAGAGCGCGAGCGGCGAGGTGACGGAGCCGAAGCTCTTCACGGTGGCCGCGACGAAGTGCGGGATCGGAATCGAAAGGACGACGAAGGCGATGCCGACGATGAAGGAGAGAAGCGGCGGCGAGAAGAGCATTCTGACGCTCTTCATAAAAACGAGCTTTGGACGCGCGCCGCCCGTCTTCGCGACGCCGTCGGTCTGGATGGCGTAGAGGCCGACGGTCCAGATGAAGACGCAGTTGGCGAAGAAGTAGACGAGCAGGTAGGGAATGCCTTCTTCGCCGAAGAGCGCGGTCGTCATGGGCACGCCCACGAAGAGCACGGTTGAGCCCGTGAAGGCCGCGGTGAAGGTGCCCGAGAGCTCCCTGCGCACGAGGCCGAGCCTGATGAGCGCGAGCGAGATGAGAAGGTTGAGGCAGACCGTCACGAACGGCAGCCAGGCCATGCCGAGGAGCTCGACGAGCTGGTCGTGCGTGAACTTCGTCGTGACGGAATTGAAGAGGAAGAACGGAATCGAGAGATTCACGATCTTCGCCGTCGTGATGCGGCCCGTGTCGTCGAGCTTGCCCGTTTGGGCGGCAAGCCAGCCGATCCCCGCCGTGAGGACGAGGACGAGCACGTTGGAGATCGTATGAAGCAGTGCGTCGGACATTTCGTATGTCGTCTTGTAGGAATCCGAGGATCAAATGATTGTAACAGCACGAGGATTCCTTATCCTCAGGACGGACACCTGCGTCGAAATCGGCGGCGGGGATCCTGATCAGGACGTCGTGCTTCGGGCGGGCGCGAATTTTTCCCGCCCGCAAATCGGTGCGGGACGCGGGCTGCGGTACAATAAGCGGCCGGCGGCAACGCCCGCCTGTCTCCGTACGTCATCTCTGGAAAACCCCGGTCATGCTCACGCAGCTCGTCCTCATCACGCTTCTCATCATAGGCGCGGCGTACTTCGCCATGTCTGAAATCGCCCTCGCAGGCTCCCGCAAGGTGAGGCTCGAGCGCATGGCCGAAGAGGGCGACCACCGCGCCAGGCTCGTTCTCAACCTCAAGGAGAATCCGGGTTACTTCTTCTCGGTGGTGCAGGTCGGCATCAACGCCGTGGCCATTCTCGGCGGCGTGGTCGGCGAGGCGGTCTTCACGGACGTCTTCGCCGCAGTGTTCGCCTACGTCGTGCCGCCGGAGGCCCTCACGCCCGTCTCCTTCTTCTGCTCGTTCCTGCTCGTCACGATTCTCTTCGTGATGTTCGCGGACCTCATTCCGAAGCGCGTCGCCATGAGCTGCCCCGAAAAGGTGGCCGTGCGCTGCATCAGTCCGATGGTGACGCTCATCATGCTCCTCAAGCCGCTCGTCTGGCTCCTGACGGTGCTCGCCAACGCGATCATGCGCATGATGCGCGTGCCGCTCAACAACCAGGACCAGATCACCAACGAGGACGTAATCGCGACGGTCGAGGCGGGCGCCAAGGCGGGCGTCATCGCGCCGCTTGAGCATACCGCCATCACGAACATGATGGGCCTTGAAAACCATCTGGTACCCAGCGCCATGACGGCCCGCGACAGCATCATCTACTTCAGCCTCGACGAGAGTGACGAGAGCATCCGCGAGAAGATCTCGCTCACGCCCCACAACAAGTTCCTCGTCGTCGACGGCGACATCGACCACGTTTTGGGCGTCGTCGACGGGAAGCAGCTCCTCAAGCTCTATGCCGACGGCGAGTCCCTCTCGATCCGCAAGCCCGGCATCGTGCAGCCCATCATCACGATCCCCGACTCGCTCACGCTCACCGAGACGCTCGACCTCTTCAAGAAGGAGAGCTCCGACTTCGCGGTCGTCATCAACGAATACGGCCTCACGGTCGGCATCATCACCCTCAAGGACATCCTCTGGCCCGTGATGGGCAACTACGACGTCTGGGCCGACGACCAGCTCCTCGTCGAGCGCGCCGACGGCACCTGGCTCGTTGACGGCTCGACGCCCGTCGACGACATCGAGCGCGAGTTCGGCATCGAGAGCATGCCCGAGGAGGAGACCTACGAGACGGTCTCGGGCTTCATCATGTACATGCTCCGCCGCGTACCCAAGCGCGGGGACTTCGTCGAGTATGCGGGCTACCGCTTCGAGGTCACCAACATGGACGGCTTCCACATCGACCAGGTGCTCATGCGTCGTGCGGACCACCACGTCAAGCACGCCGACAAGGCCGAGAAGGTCGAGAAGGCCCCCGAGGGCGGCGCCGACGCATCCGCCGCCGACCAGATCAATCCGGGCGGCACGAAGTGACGGGCGCCGTTCGCCTTATTGCGGGCCGCTGCGTGCGTGAGCGGCACGCGGGCGCCAAATGCACCGCCTGCGCCGACGCCTGTCCCGCACGCGCCCTCTCGTTCGAAGGGGCCGCGCTTCGCATCATCGCGCCCGCCTGCGAGGGTTGCGGCGCCTGTGCCGCGGCCTGTCCGCGCGACGCGCTCGAGCTGCCCGGGGCGGGCTGGCGCGAGGCCGTTGCGGCCGTGCCTTCCTCAGGCGTTCTCGAATGCCGCTGCAGTCATGCTGCTCAGGGGCCGGGCACGCCCGTTCCCTGCATCGGAGGCCTTTGTGCCACGACGAGGCTCGAGCTTCTTCGGGGCGGGCTTCGCACGCTCAGGATCGCGACGGGCGTCTGCGAGGGCTGTCCCGCCGAGGTGCGGTGCGAAGGCGTCACGCTGCGGAACGCATTCGTCAGGGATCTCAGGGAGATGGCCGGGGCCTTCGGGCGCACGGTTGACGTCGTCTTCAGCACCGAGCCCGTTCCCGAGGTCGACGGCGGCCGCCGTCATCTTCTGGGCATCGTCGTCAGAAAGTCCGCCGCGCCCGTTTCGCCTGAAAGGATTGCGGAGCACGCGCCCGACAAGTCCGCGGGCCGCCTGCTCGTGACGGAGGGCTCAAGGCGCAGGCTCATGGCGGCAAGGGGGCTTCTTTCGGGCATGCAGGATGCCGAAGGCGTGCGCGCTGCGAAGGCCGCGTGCCTGGCCGGCCTCAGGGTGCCTCAATTCGATTCGGAAAAGTGCACGGCCTGCGGGCTCTGCGCCGCGGCCTGTCCCCAGCACGCGCTCTCGGCGAAAACCGAGGGCGATGGCTTCACGATCGCGGCCGTCGAGACGGCCTGCACGGGCTGCGGCCTCTGCGCCGACATCTGCACGTCGAAGGCGGTCTCCTTCGGCGCGCCCGAGTCGGCCGACGCCTGGCTTGCAGGAAGACCCGTCGTCAAGCTCGCCGTGAAGGGGAGAAGACGCACGTCCGCCTGGGAGGGCATCGTGGAGCGAAGCTTCACGTCGGGTTACTTCAACCGATAAGTGAACAAGAAAAGGGGCCTGACATCCGCGGGATTCAGGCCCTTCTTTTTGTGAAGCTTCGTCGGGCGCGTCAGCGGATCCGGCCGATCGCTTCGCAGAGCGCGCGGTGGCATTCGTTGAGCGTGGGGATGGCGCCTTCGCCGTCGATGAAGCTCTGCACGGAGATGTCGTCCGACTCAGCGATCTCGATGCGGTCGGGGGCGGCCCCCTGAAAGGCCTGGAGCATGTTCCTGAGGCCGTCGACGATGTGCAGCGGCGTGCCCACGGGGGCGGAGATTCGCACGAATCCCATGTCGTCGCGCTTGATGCTGAAGCCGATGCCGTTGGCGAGAAGCGCCACGACGCTGTCGGCGCTCCAGAAGACGCTGCCGATCGATTCGGGGTCGTGCAGTTCGGAGTGCACGCGCACGAGGTCGTCGAAGGCGACGCGAAGCGCCATGGCGCCGTCGCGGAACTCGAGTCTGTTGAGGGCGTTGATGCCCGTGAGCACGAAGTTCTTCTTCACGAGAATGCCGAAGTCGGACTCGACGTCGGCACGCGCGTCGGCAAACTGCTTGGGCGTGATGCGCACGTTGACGAGCTCGGGCTGGTGCTTGAGCCACATGATCACGTCGTCCATCGTGCGGCAGACGCGGTTCTCGCTCTTGAGGCGGCCGTTTTCAAAAAGGCGCACGAACCACTCGAACGAGTTGTGCCAGGCGTTGTACTTGTTGACGAAGTCCTCAAGGACGTCCTCGGGCACGTTCTTCGTGCCGAAGGTCTCGTAGATGCGGTGCACGTCGATCACGGCGACGGCCGAGACGTTGAGCCCCGTGCTCATGTGTTCCTCAAGCGCATCCCTGAAGGGCACGATGCGCAGTTCGCGGCGAAGGTTGATGACGCCGAAGAGGACCGCATAGACGCGCCAACGCTTGGTGTCCTTGGAGAAGAAGCGAAGCCGCTCGGCGATGTCCTCCACCATCTCGGTGTTCCACAGGAGCCCGTAGGAGCGCTCGTTCCAGATGAGGACGTGGCTGACGAGCGCCTCGAAGTAGGCGCGCATCACGCTGTAGACGATCTCGTGATGAAAGCTCATCACCGAAACGCGCAGCGAACTGTCTTTGAGAAGGAGCGTCTTCATGGTGGAAAACCGTGTTGTGCCGCGTTGAAGTGCCGTTTTATTGAAAACTTCAATTTGACAAGTGGATCCGAAAGAAACCAGCTTGAAAACACTTTAGCCTGTTTTGAGCGTCATGGTGTCGAAAACGTGCCCGAAACGCGCATTTTCTTGCAAAAAAGACGGGAAAGTCCCGATCCCGCGCTCGTTTTCAGACCGCCCGTCACTGAAGCGGGCGGAAATCGTCACATTGATTCGGGCTGAACAAGTCCGAGGCGGCGTGCGGTCTTTCTGAGGGCGGCGGCCCACCACTTCGCGAAGACGGGCGGGACCTCGTCCTTCTTGGTGCGCAGGATGAGGCGCTCGGGCGGCAGGTCGAAGGGGGCCGAGAGGAGCGCGAGGGAGGAGCGCAGGCCCGGCTGCGTCATCGCGACGGCGCGGGGCACGATCGTCCAGCCCACGCCTCTGGCGGCAAGCCCGATCGCCCACTGTGCGCCGTCGACCTCCCAGACGTCGGGGCTCACGGTGATCGGGGACTCCGACTCGCTGTCGCGGGCGTTGACGACGATCTGCCGCACGCCCTGAAGTGCCTCGATCGAAGGGCGCTCGACTGCCGCGAGCGGATGCTTCTTCGAGACCGCCACGGCGCGGGGCGCGAGTCCGATGAGATGCTCCTCGCATTCGGGGTCGGGCCTCGAGGAGAAGATGACCGCCATCGTCATGTGCGAACGCCGGAAGAACCAGTTCGACTCCGAGCTCGAGATGTTCTCGAGCTGCAGGCGCGCCGACGGGAACTGGCGCGAGAAGTCGCGCAGCAGGTCAAGGAGAAGCGGCAGCTCGAGCGCCATGTCGATGCCCATGTAGAGAAGGGGCTCGGGCAGCCTGAAGAGCTCCGAGGCGCGGCTCTCGAACCGCTCGGCCTCCCTGAGCACCCGCAGGGCGCCGGGCAGGAGCTCCTCGCCCGCAGGGGTGAGCTTCGCGGGCGTGCCTCTTACGAAAAGCCTGATGCCGAGCTCGTTCTCCATGCCCGCAATGTGGGTCGAGACCACCGACTGGCTGCGCCCGAGCGCACGGGCCGCGGCCGAAAACGTGCCCTGCGCCGCAACGGCGGCAAAGCTCCTCATCTCTTCGATCGAAATCGTCATGACTGAAAACGCTCCGTTTTGAAGGGGACCGAATGCCCGAAGTCCGCCCGGGACGGGCGATGGCGCCTTCAGTCTATCAAAAATCCGATGGAATCTATCTTGAGAGATCGAATTTTGAATGAGAAAATGACGGTGTCCTGACTACCCACGCAGGTCCTTATGTCGATACAAGAACAAAACACCACTCGTCTTTCCAATCAGAACACCCTTCACAACAGCCCGAAGAAGGCTTCGGACAGCAGGCCGCAGCATGATGCGAAGATGGGCCGCAGGCTCTTCGCCGCGCGCGCGGGCTTCTTCACCGGCGGCTTTACGGTCGCGAGCTGGGCGCCCATCATTCCCTTCGTGCAGACCGAGCTTTCGCTCGAACCTGCGGTGCTCGGCACGTTGCTCTTCGGCCTCGGCATCGGCTCCTTCTTCGGCATGCCGATTGCGGGCACGGTCTCGACGCGCTTCGGCAACCGTACGGCGCTTGCCGCCTCGGGCGTGCTCTCCTGCCTGCTGCTCGTCGTGCTGGCGATGATTCCGGGCTTCCGCATCGAGTGTGCGGCCCTTCTTCTCTACGGCGTCACGCTCGGCTGCCTCGAGGTGAGCGCAAACATCTACGGCGCGCAGCTTGAGAAGGAGGCGGGGCATCCCCTCATGTCTGGCCTTCACGCCGCGTACTCCGTGGGCGAAGTCGTCTCCGCGGGCGCCATCACGGGCCTGCTCGTGCTCGGTGTGCCGCTCCTCTGGGTCGTGGGCGGCCTGATGGCCGTGCTCGCCGCCGTTCTTCTGTGGGCGCTTTCGGGCGTCTCCCCCGCCGAGGGCCGTTCGGCTGCGAAGAGTGAGGGCATGGTCTTTGCGCCCGCCAGGGGACGCATCCTGATGCTGAGCCTCGTGTGCATGTCGGTCTTCCTCGCCGAAGGCGCCATGCTCGACTGGTCCGCGATCTACGTCCACCAGGTGGGTGGCGTCGACCTCAAGGCCGCAGGCATCGGCTACACGCTTTTCGTGATCGCGATGGCCATTTCCCGCCTGATGGGCGACCGTCTGGTCGAGCGCTTCGGCCGAGCCCGCGTGCTCGTCACGGGCATGCTGCTCAACATCGGCACGCTCGTCGCGATGGTCCTCACCGACAGTCCGGTCGTGCTCTTCGCGAGCCTCTTCGTGATGGGGCTGGGCATCGCCAACATCGCGCCCGTGCTCATCTCCGCTGCCTCGTCCGTCAAGGGATGCGATCCCACGGCCGCGATCACGACCGTCACGACGATCGGCTACGGCGGCCTGATGGCCGGCCCCGCGCTGCTCGGCTTCATCGCCCAGCACAAGTCGCTCGAGACCGCGTTCCTCTTCATCGCCGCGCTGCTCGTGATGGCGCTTCTCAACGAAATCTGCGTGAGCAGGCAGCTCGCCGCGAAATCCTGAGCCGCCGTCAGGCGTAGAATGTGAGTCTCCCGCCGCCGGCGGGTCGGGACGCCGCCTTCACCAAAGCGTGAGGCGGCGTCTTCGACTTGCGTGCGCACGCAAATTCTGCGTCATCCAACCCACAGCCAGCCAAACAAAGAGACAAAATGAAGAGCGACGTCCATCGTCCCGTAGACCTCCGGGCCTTCCTCATCTGCGTGGTTCTCAGCATGATCTGGGGCTTTCAGCAGACCGCCATCAAGGCGAGCGCGCCCGACATCGGCCCCCTGATGCAGGTGGCCTTGCGCTCGGGCGGCGCGGCCTTCCTGCTCTGGTGCGCCAACCGCTTCTGGCTCAGGGAGAAGTGGAACATGAACGTGAAGTTCACGGACGCCCTCAAGGTGGGCTTGGGCTTTGCGGGCGAATTCTTCTTCGTGGCGCTCGGCCTCCAGTACACGAACGCCTCGCACATTTCGGTGCTGCTCTACACGGCCCCCTTCTTTGCGGCGATCGGGCTCTCGATCAAGCTCCCCGAGGAGCGTCTCTCGGCCATTCAGTGGGCGGGCCTCGTGACGGCCTTTACGGGCATTGCGACCGCGTTTATGCTGCCCGTGTTTCTTTCGGGGAGTGCGGTGCCCGAGGGCGAGATGTGGCTGCTCGGCGACTTCTTCGGCCTGATGTCGGGCTTCTGCTGGGGGCTCACGACGATCTCGATGCGCGCCACGACGATGAACGAGGCGCCCGCCTCGCAGATGCTCTTCTGCCAGCTCGCCTCGGGTTTCGCGGTGCTCCTGCCCTGCGCGATCTTCTTCGGACAGACGCACATCGGGCTCACGCCCCTCATGCTCTCGTCCATGGGCTTCCAGACCTTCGTCGTGGCGTTCGCGAGCTACCTCGTCTGGTGTCAGCTCCTCAAGCAGTATCTGGCGGCAAGGCTCGGGATCCTCGTCTTCATGACGCCGCTCTTCGGCGTGCTCTTCTCGGTCTTCATCCTCGGTGACAGGATCGGACTGCCGTTCGTGGCGGGCTCGCTCCTCGTGCTCGCGGGCCTCTTCATGGTTCAGTCGAAGAATATTGGCCTCGTGCGCCGCAGAAGGCGCATGTCCGTGCAGGCAGACAAATAGCAGAGGAAATCCGACGGAAAACGAAAAAAGGCGGCTTTGTGAGAAGCCGCCTTTCCTGTCTTGGTGCGCCCTGCTGGACTTGAACCAGCGACCAAGCGATTATGAGTCGCCTGCTCTAACCGACTGAGCTAAGGGCGCAGGAGCGCGAATTGTATCATGAGGCCTCGGCAAGATCAAATGCCGTCTCAACTTCTGGGGGCGTTACGCACCGGCGGGAAGGCGTTTTGCGACGGGATGGGATATCATACGGGGACCTTTCCACATACAGGCTTGAGACATGAGCGACACTACCGAATGCCGCATGGTGACGGGCGGCGAAATCGCAGACGAACTCTCGGACGCGTTTCCGGACATTCCGACGAGCAAGGCGCGCGACGCGTTTCGCACCATCCTCCATGCGATGCAGAACGCGCTGATTCGCGGCGACCGCATCGAGATCAGGGGCTTCGGCTCCTTTGCACCTCGCTACCGTCAGGGCGGCATGCGCCGCAATCCGCGCTCGGGCGAGAAAGTCTACGCCCCCGCACGCTGGGTCGTGATCTTCAGGGCCGGCAAGGACCTGCGCGAGGCGATCGACGCGCGCACGGAACGAAAGGCCTGATTGCGTCCCGACGATCTGAATCAAACGAAACGAAGCCCCTGCACCTTGCGGTGCGGGGGCTTCGGCTTTTCCGGGAACCGGTCCCGTGTGCTCGGGACCGGAGGTTCGGTGCATTACGCTGCGTTGGCGGCGCCGGTTGCGTCCTGCTTGCCGCCCTTGAAGAGGCGGCCGACGCAGTGGTAGACGACGAGCAGCGCGAGCACGATGAGCGCGATGGCGATGATGGCCTGCAGACCGTGCGTCATGAAGACGAAGGTGCCTGCGCTCCAGGCGGCGGCGATCTTGAGGAGCGCCTGGACGAGGGCCGTCATCGTGACGACGAACATGACGGTCATCGGAACCCACAGCATCCAGCCCTTGCGGCCCGTGCTCTGGAGGAACACGGCGAGCGCGGTGAGGACGAGGGCGCCGAGGAGCTGGTTGGCGGAGCCGAAGAGCGGCCAGATGTTCATGTAGCCAGCGAGGCAGAGGAACCAGCCGCCGCCCAGCGTGAGCAGCGTGGAGACCCAGGTGTTGCTGAGGAACTTCGCAACGGGGCCCTTTTCCCTGCCGTCGGTCGTGGTGAAGAGCTCCTGGAAGCTCATGCGGCCGATGCGGGCCACGGCGTCGACCGTGGTCATGGCGAGGGCGGAGACGCACATCGTCAGAACGCAGGCGGAGATGTCGGCGGGGAGCCCGAAGGTGTTCGTCAGGAAGCCGGCAACAGCGCCCGAGAAGAGCTGGAACGGGGTGCCCGAGGGCAGCTGGCCCGTCGTGGAGGCGGCGGCGCAGACGATGGTCAGGGCAAGGGCGCCGAGGACGCATTCGACGAGCATGGCGCCGTAGCCGACGGGACGCATGTCGGTTTCGTTGGCGATCATCTTGGAGGACGTGCCGGAGGACACCAGGCTGTGGAAGCCCGAGATGGCGCCGCAGGCGATCGTCACGAAGAGGATCGGGAAGAGATCAAGCCCCTTCACCTCCCAGCCCACGAAGGCGGGCATGTTGATGGTCGGGTTCGTCACGAACACGCCGACGACGCCGGCGATGATCATGCCGAAGAGCAGGAACATCGAGAGGAAGTCACGCGGCTGCTTGAGGATCCACATCGGCATCACGGAAGCGGCGAAGGCGTAGAGGAAGACCACGACGCGCCAGGTGTCGGCATCGGCGTAGATCGGCCAGGCGATGCCCATGGCGAGCATGGCGATCATCATGGCGATGCCGACGGCGAGCTGCAGGCCGCTCGAGGGCTTGACGTACTTCTGGAAGAGGCCGAAGATCACGGCGCCGACGATGTAGATCATGGAGATCGAGGCGGCGGCAGCATTGGGCATGTTCTGTTCGCCCGTCTTCGTGAAGCCGTTGAACGTCGCGGCGATCATGTCGGCGAAGGCGGCGATGACGAGAAGCGTGAAGAGCCAGCAGAAGGCGAGGAAGAGCTGGCGGCCGAAGCGGCCGACGTACTGCTCGATGATCATGCCCATGGACTTGCCGCCGTTCCTGACGGAGGCGTAGAGAGCCGTGAAGTCCTGGACGGCGCCGAAGAAGATGCCGCCGATGATGATCCACAAAAGTGCGGGAAGCCAGCCGAACATGGCGGCAATGATGGGGCCCGTGACGGGACCGGCGCCCGTAATGGACGTGAACTGGTGCGCGAAAACGGAGAGGCGGGAGGCGGGTTGATAGTCCTTGCCGTCGTTGCGAAGCGCGGCGGGTGTTTTGGCGTTCGGATCGATGCCCCATGTCTTTTCGAGCCAGCGACCGTAGAAGTGGTAGCCGAGCCAGAGGCAGACGATCACGACGGCCATGAGAGTGAGACCGTTCATCTGTAGATCATCCTGAAAAGTTGTTCTTGTATGTCGGGAGGTCGAGAGGGCCTCCTTCATTTGCTACTCTAAATGCCTGTCGCACAGGCGTGACTAGGTTCTTTGCCTTATAAGACAACGAACCTAGGGAGAAAGCCTCATGGGTGTTCAGCCTAGGCGGCTTGAGGAAAGCGGTCCCTCCCTTGGAGCATCGGCTTACCCCGAAAGCGTCGCCTATAAACAACGGTCAATTGAAAACGCCTGTTGAGAGATCGTTTTCGGGCGCTTGTCGCTCGAAGACGCATCGAACGTGCGCCCGAAGGGTGGCGGGAGGCGCAAATTGCGGAAATCTATCGGAGGAGGGGTGCCCTGAGTTTTTCTTGAGGGCGGCAGGGGAATTCTGCACCGTGAAGGGGAGCGGCGCGAGGCGTTGATGGTGCGCGCGCACGCGGACGGTGCGCAGGGGAGAAAAGGGAAAAAATCGGGCCGGCCCCCTGGAGGGAGCCGGCCCGATCATGCACTGACGGCTGGCAAGAATTACTTCTTCAGCGTGACGATGCGGTTCGTGTCGACGACTTCGAACGTGTCGCCCGTCTTCACGAGGCCGCGGACGTCGGTGAGCTCGGCCGGGATCGACCAGGCGTTGACGACCTTTTCAGCGGCCACGTCGATTTCGACGAGGACGTTGTGGTTCTTGGAGACGGCGAAGAGGCTGCCGTTCTCGTAGACCATGCCGGTCACGTAGAGTTCGCCGAGCGTGCGGCCTTCCTTGAGGTCGGCGGACGGGACGAATTCACCGGAGAGCATCCAGTCGGACATGAGGGCCTTCGAGATCACGAAGGTCTTCTTGTTGCGGTTGTCGGGCACCGTGGCGGTGTAGACGTAGCGGCCGTCGGAGGCGGCGGAGTGCACGTAGGAGAACTTGGCGCGTTCAGTGCCGACGCGGGCGCGGCCAAGACCGCCGACATGCTCGACCTGGGTGCGGCCGGCCGTGAAGTTGCCCCAGTTCTTGACGTCGTCGCCGTTCGGGGTGAGACGAGCGCGCAGGAGCGACTTGTTGGAGCCCATGAGGATGAAGGCGTCGTCCTTGTACGGCGTGATGGCCACGAGGTCGAGGACGTTGGCGGAGTACCACGGGTCATAAGCGGCGGAGACGACCGGCTTGAGGGACTCGTCAAGAGCCCAGAAGCTGTACTTGGAGCCGATGAGGTACTGGCCGTTGATCTTCGAGAGCGTGTTGACCTTGGCGTCCACGCCTTCGATCGGACGGATGTTCGCGATCGAGAGAGCGCCGGTCAGCTTGACGGGCGCGTCGGCGGCGTCATGCTTGAACTCGATGCCGAGCTTGGCGGCATTGGGCTTGTAGGCGAAGTCGGGATCCTTCACGTTGCGCTTGCCGAGGAAGTCGATGCCGGACCACATGCCTTCCCAGCTGTCAGCCGTCCAGACGACGTACTTCGGGTTGAAGGAGAAGCGGACCGGGTCGCCGTTGCCCCAGTACGGGGGAACGCCGGTGGACCAGAGGGCCTGGAAGCAGTTCGAGGCGATGATGGCCGTGACGATGCCGAAGGCGATGCGGTTGAACTTCGTCATCGGACGGAAGGCCTTGCCCTTGAATTCGGCCACGAGGGCGTCGAAGCGCGGGGCGAGGTAGACGGCGAGACCGAAGAGGAAGACGACGCACCAGAAGACGATTTCGGCCCAGAACTGGGTGTGGATGCCGAAGACGTCAAGACCGAAGCCCTGGCCGACGTCACGCATGGCGTGGTTGCCGTAGTGGCGGAAGCTCATGTAGAGGCCGACGGCAGCCATCACGAGCATCGTGGCGAGGTACTTGGGCTTGAAGCCGTAGCGCACCATGAAGAGCGCGACGACGCCGATGTAGGCCATTTCCTGACGCTGGCCCCAGCACAGCGTGCAGGGAGAGTCGCCCATGAAGTAGCCGAGGATCACGTTGGCGATGCCGACGGGAAGAAGAACGATGAGGAGACCGCCCCAGCAGATGAGGTCGTAGAAGGTCTTGGCCTTCGAGATGTCCTTGTCGTTGACGGGAAGAGCATAGTTCGTCATGATCGGCTCTCCTTAGATGTTGAGGACGCCGAGGATGGCGTTGGAGACGTGACCGACGTACATGAGGACGACGACGGCCCAGGACACGATGAGGAGCCCCCACGCAAGCTTTTCCTTCTCAGGCTTGAAGATGAGAAGCAGCATGGCGGCGGTGAGCATAAGAAATTCCAGGAATTCCATGATCAGCCTATAAGGTTGAGTACTTCGAGCCCGCCGTATCAGGCGGGGAACGGAAATGCACCAAGAAAACATGTGCTGCATCGTTGCATAACGCAAACCCCTGCAACACAGTGTTTCTTAAATACGCAGGCCGTGGATTATATACAATGGGCTGGACTAGGGAGAATGCCGTAGCGTGTATGCGGTACGAACTTTGTATCTCACGCAAACGGCTCTTGCACAGCGTTTTCACCCGCAATGCGTCCGAACGTGAAGACGTCGGAGAGGGCGTTGCCGCCCATGTAGTTTGCGCCGTGGACGCCGCCCGTGACCTCGCCCGCGGCGTAGAGGCGGGGGATGACGCGGCCGTGTCGGTCGAGCACTTCGGCCCGCGGGGTGATGGCAATGCCGCCGAGCGTGCAGTTGACGCACATGGTGACCTTGGCGCCGTAGAAGGGGCGTCGGGCGATGCGGTGCATGAGGCCGACGGCCCTGCGGCCGACGGGGTCGTGCCCCGTTTCGACGGCTTCGTTGTAGGCCTCGACGGTGGCGACGAGGGCTTCGGCGGGGATCTGAAGCAGGGAGGCGAGTTCGGGGATGGAGTTCGCCTCGAAGGCGTCGCCGCGCATGAGGGCGCGGTCGAACATGGCGCGCGAGAGCGTGCGCATGGCCGAGTAGCCGTTGGCGTCGAGAATGGGGAAGGCGATGCCGCCGGGCTGGGCGAGGACGGCGGCGGAAAGCTTCGAGCTCGGGCTGTCCTCAGCGATGAAGCGTTCGCCCGCGCGGTTGACGAAGATCATGCGCTCGACGGTGGAGGCGGCGCCGATGAAGCGGCCGTCCTCCGCGCTGCCGGGGAGAAGCTGGAAGAAGTCCATGCCGACGGCGGCCGCGCCGATGTCCTCGAGCGGCGCGATCAGGTCGCCCGTGGTGCCGGGCAGGTTCGTCGAGCGAAGGTGCCCGAGCCTCGGGGCGAAGCGCCCGATGAGTTCGGCGTTCGCGCCGAAGCCGCCCGTGGCCACCACGACGCCGCGCCTGGCGCGGATGAAGAGGCGCCGTCCGTTCATGCGCTCGGCCTCGACGCCGAGGACGGGGCCCTCGAGCCCGTTGCGGATGACGCGCAGCACCTTCGTGCCCGTTCTGATCGAGACGCCGAGCTCGCGGCACTTGAAGAGGAGCGGACGGATGTAGCCTGAGCCCTCGGGTTCGGACGGACTGTGCGTGCGGGGCCAGAGGGAGCCGTAGACCTGATAGACGCCGGGCTCGAACCGCACGCCGAGCTCCTTGAGCCAGGCGAGCGCACGGGGCGCACCCGTGGCGACGGTCTCGACGAGCTTCGGATCCGCACACCAGCGGCCCGTCTCGAGCATCTGGCGGGCGTGCAGCTCGGGCGAGTCCTCGATGCCGAGCGGCTTCTGGACCGCGGGGTCGACCGCATTGAAGGCGTCGGCAAGACGCGTGTTGCCGCCCACGTCCTGGGTCTTTTCGAGGACGACGACGTCCTTTGAAATGCCGCCCGCCATGACGGCGGCGGCAAGACCTGCGCCGCCCGCGCCCGCAATCACAACGTCGTGAACCTCGCTCCAGCGGACGGCGTTCGCATTGGCCGCGAGCACGGCGGGTGCGGCAGCGGCTGCGCCCGCCGAGACGGCGGTCTTGAGCAGGGTTCGGCGGTCGATCTTGAGGTCTTCGGGCATGTGGCTCCTGTGCTGGGCAAGTGGAAGGGACAGAAAGTTTCGGCCGCATGGTCCCGACTCTCCGTACAATAGGAGTCCGGGCCACACCCGAAATGCGTTCCACAATGATAAGTCAATCCCGAACACCTGCAGGAATCCTCCGCACGCTCACCGCCATCCTCTGCCTGGCGGCCATTCTGATGTCCGTGACGGGCTCGTCGGCATGGGCGGCGCCCAGAGTCGTGCGCGTCGTCGGCATCCAGGACGGGATCTCCGATTCGCAGGCCGACTACTTCAGGCGCACGATTGCCGAACTCAACGACCTCACCGAGGACCGCATCTTCGTGACGAGACCCATTCCCGCCGCCTCGAGCCTTGACCTCAACGCCTATCAGGGACTCGACTTCGCGATCGTGAGCCCGCGCGTCTTTGCGCTCCTCGAGCGCTACAACGGCTTCATTCCGATGGCGTCGCTGAGCGTGGACATCCCCGACTGTGAGCCCGGCGCCGCGCTTCGCCCCGTCGTCTCCGCGCTCGTCTTCGCGACGCCCGACGCCGATGAGGACGGTCTGGCGAAGCCGCACCTGAGCGACATCGCGGGCGAGACCGTCACCGTGGTCAAGGGCGACGAGGTCGACACGACCTTCCTCCTTCAGAACGAGCTTTCGAGCCGTCGCCTAGCGCCCGTCAAGGTGCGTGTCGCCTCCGATGGCGGGACGCCCTCCGAGATCATCAGAAGGGCGGTCGAGCGCGGCGACAAGCTCTTCGCGGTCTCGACCGACCTGTTGCGCGAGACGAGTTCCGACCTCTTCAGCGGCTTCGTCAAGGTCGACATGCGCGTCGACGACGAGACGGGGCTCGTGAGTTCCGTGACCCCGATGCCGGGACGCGTGTTCGCGGCGGGTCTTTCGGTCGCGCGCATGGGGCTGCTCGAATTTGCCGCAACGCTCTTCGCGCTTGACATCGCTCCCGACATCCACTGGGTGCGTCCTGCGGACTATCGCTCCGTGCATCTGGCGGCCGAGCGCATGCGCGATCCCGTCTACATGAGCTATCAGAAGAAGACGCTTCTCGAGGAGATGCGCGAGCACGCCGCCTGGGTGATCCTCGCCGCGGCGATCCTCATCGGCATGATCTGGCATTCGGTCGCGGCCGAGCGGCTCGTGCGTCGCCGCAGCGCCGAACTCATGGAGACGGTCAAGCGCCAGCAGGCCTCCGAGCGCCAGTTCGAGGCCCTCGAGCGCATGACAGCCGTCTCCCAGATGTCGAACATCGTGGCCCATGAGCTCAGGCAGCCGCTCGCCGCCGTCACCAACTTCGCGATGGGCGTCAGGCGCCGCATCGCCAACGGCACGCTCACCGCCGACTCGCTCGAATTCGCGCTCGGCAGGATCCTCGCCGAGAACGAGCGCGCGAGCGACATCGTCGAGCACGTGCGCGACTACGCCCGAAAGCGCCGCCGCCAGATCACCCCCGTCGACCTCACGCAGATGAGCGCCAAGGTCGTTTCCTCGATGCGCGCCTCCAACGCCAGGGTCTCCTTCGAGTCCGAGGTGCCCGCAGGCCTCTTCGTCGAGGGCGATTCGCTCGAAATCGAACTCGTGCTCAGAAACCTCGTGAAGAATGCGGGCGAGAGCGCCGCACAGGCGGACGGGGTGCCCCGCGTCGTTTTGGCGGGCGAAAGGATAGGCGATGAAGTCGTCATCACCGTCACCGACAACGGTCCCGTGAGGACGAAGGCCGAGATCGACGCCTTCCTCGTTCCTCTCAGGAGCGAGAAGTCGGGCGGCCTCGGACTCGGCCTTGCGATCGTTCGCCGCATCATCGAGGCCTACGGCGGTACGATCGTCTTCGACGTCGTCGAGCCGCAGGGCGTCAGGGTGGAGGCGAGGCTTCCCGCCCGCCCCGATCTCTGAGCCTCAACACCAAGAAAATCGAATCATGGAAAAGATCAATCTTTCGGATCTCCTAGAACCGGAGCACATGGATCCCGTCAAGCGCATCGCGCTCATTCGCATCGTCGACGACGACGGCGGCGTGCGCGAGTCCTACAAGTTCCTGATTGAAAGCGAGGGCTGGCGCGTGAAGACCTACCCGAGCGCCGAGGCCTTCCTCGAGGAGGACGACCCGACGGTGCCGGGCTGCGGCGTCTTCGACGTCCGCATGACGGGCATCACGGGCATGGAGCTGCACCAGAAGCTCATCGAGCTCGCAAACCGCCTGCCCGTCATCTTCGTGAGCGCCCACGGCGACATCGAGATGGCCGTCAAGGCGATGAGGCGCGGCGCGGTGGACTTCCTCACGAAGCCCGTCGTCGACGAGAAGCTCCTCTCCTCGATCGACCGCGCCGTCGCAAGAAGCTGCGAGGAAGCGGCCGAGGCCGAAACGGTCCGCGAACTTGCGGGCCTCTGGCAGGCGCTCAGTCCCCGCGAGTGCCAGGTCGCGCAGCTCGCCGCCGAGGGCCTCACCACGAAGGCCGTCTCCGACGTACTCGGCATCGCCGAGCGCACCGCACAGGTCCACGTCGCCCACGTCTGCTCGAAGCTCGGCGTTGAGAACGCCGTGGGTGTCGCGCAGATCATCGCGCGCCTGCGCGCCCGCGGAGTCCTGCAGTGAAGCGGCTCCTCAGATCCGACGGCTTCGACGTCATCGTCGTGGGCTCGGGACTTGCGGGCCTCTCCGCCGCGCTCACCGTCGCCGAGTTCGGCTACAGTCCCGTCATCCTCGAGAAGGCCTGCGAGCCCGGCGGCCTCACCTGCCGCGCCTACGGCTTCTTCAACGCCGCGGACGCCCGCAGGCAGATTGCGCTCGGCATTGACGACAGTCCCGAGAAGCACCTGAGGCAGGCCCTCGAAGTCTCGAGGGGCAAGGCCCGCGAGCCGCTGATGCGCACGCTCTGCTATGAGGCGTACTCGACGCTCCAGTGGCTCGAGGCGCTCGGGCTTGAGTTCGAGCCCGGCATCCGCCGCGTACTGGGCGGCGTCTATCCGCGCACGCACATGCCCCTGAGGGGCGCGGGCGAGGCCTATCTGAGCGCGCTGCGCTCCGCCCTCAGGCCCTTCGGCGTTCCCATCGTCTGCAATGCTGAGGTGACGGCGCTCAGAAAGTCGGGCGACGCCGTGACGGGCGTCGAGGGGCTGCTTTCGGGCGAGCCTTTCAGGCTCACCTCGAGGCTCGGCGTCGTGCTCGCGGGCGGCGGCTTCTCTCGGAACATGGAGATGATGCGGCTTTATGCGCCGGGCCTCTCCGACGTTCTCCCCGCCCTTGACGAAGGTGCGGACGGGAGTCTCATTCAGGCCGCTGCCGACATCGGCGCGGCGCTCGTGGGCATGTCCTATTTCGAGGTCCGACTCTTTGCGTCCACGCTCGGTCTTCCGGGGGATCCGTCCGACTACATCCTCGTCAACGCGCGAGGCGAACGCTTCATGCGCGAGGACCGTCGCCGATCCACGCTCGCCGAGGCCGTCGTCAGACAGCCGGACGGCATGGCCTGGATGGTGATCAATGCACCGGGCGCCGAACCCCTCAGGCCCACGACGGCCTTCAGGGAGACGGTCATCGCGACGATCTCGGGTTACAACGACTGCATTCGTACGAAGGAAAGGGATTCCCTCGGACGCGATCCCCTCACGATGAGGCCGATCGGTCCGGGCGTCGAGATCAGGCCCGTTCTGCCGAGAATCCTCTGGTCCTACGGCGGTCTCGAGATCAACGAGAAGGCCGAGGTGATCGACCGCAGGGGCAGACCCATGAAGGGACTTGCGGCCGCGGGCGACATTACGGGCGGCATTCACGGCGAACACGCCCTCATGGGCGACATGCTCGCGTCGGCTGCGGTTTTCGGACGAATCGCGGCGAGAACACTCGTGAAGAACGGCAGGGCCGTCAAGCGTCAGGACTGAGGGACGGACGGCGCAGAAACGCAGGAAGAAGGGCGCGGCTCGAATCGAGTCCGCGCCCTTGTTGTCGGGGACTGCCGGCGGTCCGAAGCCGGGAGCAGGCCCGGGCTTCGGAGAGGCGCTCGGGATCAGAAGTGGTGCACGAGGCCCGCGCCCACGTCCCAGGCCTTCGTCGGATCCTTTTCGAATTCGCGGGCCTTCTTGTAGAGACCGCCGCTCTGGGAGGTGCTTGCGGCCGCCCAGAAGTGCGTGCGCTTGCTCAGGTAGTAGCGGTAGATCGTCGCGGGAATGACGCGCCAGCCTTCGCGGTCGCCGTCGACGGCGCTGTCGCCCTTGTATTCGACCTTGTTGCCCATGAGGACGATCGAGATCTTCTGGGCGCCGAAGCGCTTGGAGAAGCCGAGCGAGAGCGAGTGCGTGTCGACGCCGCGTTCGGACTTGGCGATGCCCGGGCCGCCGGCGGCGGCCGGCGTGAAGTAGTTGAAGTAGCTGCCGCCGAGCGCGCGGCCGTCACGAACGAACTGATAGCCGAAGTGCAGGCCCATCGTGGGTTCGGGCCAGTAGCTGCCCAGAAGCGCGATGCCGTATTCGTCATTGGGCGTGACGGTAGCCGTCTTGAGCGAGTCGCTGTCGATGTAGGTCGGAAGGACCGCGAACTTGAAGCTCTCGCCGATGTAGGTGAGGGCGAGCGCGCCGAACTGGTCGCTCTTGCCGCGGCTCACGGAGTCGTCGTCACGGCCGTTCGAATACATGGCGGCGACGTGGAAGCCGTTGACGCGGGGCGAGTTGTAGATGACCGAATTGTTGTAGTAGTAGCCCGAGGAGAAGATCGGCGTGAGGCCGGCGTTCGGGAAGTTCGTGCCCATGGGCGACGGGTTGATTTTCGGGCACAGACCGAAGTCGCCGTTGCCCGAGAAGATGTTCGCAAGACGTCCTGCGGCGAGCTCGCCCCATTCGCCGCCCACGGCGACGAAGGCTTCGTTGAAGAGAATCGGATCCCCGGACGTGTTCTTGTTGTTGAATTCGCCGCTGTCGGGCTTGAAGGGCGCGGAGAGCTTCAGACGCACGTAGTTGCCGCCATCGAGGTTTTCACGGGCGCGCAGGTGGAAGGCCGAGGTTTCGTCACCGTTGGGCATCATGCGGGCGCTCGTGGTGCCGTTGGCGTGATGGACCTGGAAGCCGGTGTCGATGAGGCCGTGGATACTGAAGCCTTCCTGGAGGGCAGGAGCGGGGAGGTTGATGCCGGGGCCGCCGGCGAAGGCCGAGCCGGCGAAAGCCATGGCGACGGCGGCGGTAAGGGCGCCGCGGGTGCAGAGAACGGGCTGCATGATGGTCTAATCCTTGTGTGTTGGTTGGGCCGCAAAAACGAGGAGGCGCCTGCGTTTGCAGGCGGCCTGAGTTTGGTCGGCCGTTTTTGCGACAAAACGAAGATTAGAGAATGCTATGGGCCCTGTCTCTTGTGAGGATTCCCGTGCCGATTGTCTGAAAGCGGTGTTGTGTTTCTCGAAAATCGGCAAATCCTCGGGAAACTACGAAGTCGGATATTGGAAGGTCGGACCCTCCTTTTCCTCATGAAAGACGTACACGAAGAGCGCCATCACCCAGCGAAGGAGCGTGTCGCCGTCGTTGCGTTCGTGCCAGAGAAGGTGCGGCCTGTGCACCATGCCCGAGAAGACGGGCGAGAGCGCCGAAATGGCGATGCCCGCGTCCTGCGCGCCGCGGATCAGGACTTCGGGCATGATGCCCACGAGGTCCGTCGCCGCAATGAGCGCGGGCTGAGGCAGGATGTAGGCCGAGCGGACCTGCGTGCGGCCGGGCAGGTTGCGGCGCGCTTGGTCGGTGTGAGTCGGCGGGTCGATCCCGCTCCCGGGCGGGACGTGCACGCTGATGTTGGGCCAGCGCGCGAGGTCCTCCTCGGTGAGCTTCCTTTCGGCGTGGTAGATCGCCTCGAGCGGATGCCCGCGGCGCACGACGTAGCGGTACGGTGACTCGAGAATGCGCACGCTGCGGATCCCGGGCGACGTCTTTTCCGTCGGGAAGATGCCAAAGTCGATTTCGCCCGTGCACAGCTTGCCGACGAGGTCCGATTCGATCGGCAAGATCTGGAAGTCGAGAAGCGGCGCCTTTTCAATGATGGCGGGAATCACCTTCGTGAGAATCGAAACCGCGCCGAGGTCTGCGCAGGAGATGCGGATGAGGCGCTGAGCCTGCGCGGGATCGAAGACGGGGGGCTCGAACAGATCGTCGAAGCCGTCAAGCAGCTTGATCGCCTTGGGCAGAAGGGCCATGGCGCCCGGCGTGGGCATGAGGCCGCTGCGGCTGCGCACGAAGAGCGGCTCGCCGAAGGTCTCGCGCAGGTGCGTGAGCATGCGGCAGGCGGACGACAGGCTGAGGTTGAGCTTCTGGGCGCTGACGGTCAGGGACTGAAGGCGGCAGAGCGTCACGAAAAAGAGAAGGTCCTGCTGGCTCAGGGAGGACTGAATCATGGTGCTGGTCCAGGGCTGAAAAAGACGACGTTCGGGTGGATGCTCCGAACTCCTTCTGCGGCAGTTGCTTTGAAGGATCTACGAGGTTAGCACGAAGCGTTTCTCCGGTGTGGGTGATTCGGTTGGCAATAACCCGAACGGCGCGCACGAAATCGCCAGATCTGACAAAAGGCTCATGGCCGAATTCGCAAAATGGAGGAGGAATGAGCTTATGGAAGGCCGAAAACACGCTCTGTAACATTCGGTACGTAGGGCGGCGGCTTGACTCGTCGCCGCCTCATCCGACCAGTGCGTCGGGCGTTTCGCGGGTGCGGACGTCCGCGCGACATTCACAAAGGAATAGAGAAGATGAACCGCAGAAAGTTTCTGAGCTGCGCCGTGCTTGCGGCGACCGCGGGCGCCACGGGCGGCGTCATGGCCATGGGCACCGCCTCGGGCTACAACGTCGTGGGCTTTGCCGCCCTTTACGGTCCGTTGGGCGAAGTGCTCGTCAATCCGTACGGCATTGCGCCGCTTACAGCCATCATCAAGAACGGCGGCTATGAACTTCTCGATGCCGACGTGCGCGTCGTGCCGAAGAAGGGCGGTCAGGAAATCGCCTACAAGGTCTCCCGCTCCCAGCTCCTCACGCACGGCGGCGTGCCGGTCTTCGGTCTGTACGCCGATTACCAGAACCAGGTCGAAGTGACCGCCAGGAAGCGCTTCAAGGGCCAGGTCGAAACCGTCAAGTTCACCTACACGATCTATGCCGGCCCGATCACCGGCATTCCGTCCGGCGCCCCGAACGAAAAGAGCCTGATGTTCAAGGCCAACGTGAAGAAGGTCTCCAAGAAGTTCGCCGACCGCCTCTACTTCGTCAACAACCTCGGCACGCCGAACGCCCAGACCATGCGCACCGTCTGGAACAACCCGATGGGCGGCGCCATGACCTGGCAGTTCCCGCCCAAGACGGTCATCATCGACACGAAGGGCGAAATCCGCTGGTTCCTCGACTACCGCGACCTCTGGAAGCCCGAGGATCCGTATTCCAACGGCGTGATGATGGGCTTCCACCAGAATCCGGACGGCTGCCTCACCTTCGGCTTCGGCCAGCGCTACGCCAAGTACGACCTCATGGGCCGCAAGATCTGGAACCGCCGTCTGCCCAACGCCTACGCCGACTTCTCCCACGCCCTGGATCCCGCCCAGAACGGCCACTACTTCCTGCGCGTCTCCTCCGCCGACCTGCGTCGCGCCGATGAAAAGCGCGTACACACGGTGCGCGACGTGATCATTGAAGTCGACCAGAACGGCACGGTCGTCGACGAATGGCGTCTCTTCGACATCCTCGACCCGTATCGCTCCGACGTGATCAAGGCCCTTGACCAGGGCGCCGTGTGCCTGAACATCGACCCGTCGAAGTCCGGCCACACGCTCTCCGCCGAAGAGCTCGCCAAGCAGGAGGCCGAAGGCGAATTCGGCGACATCGCCGGCGTGGGTCCGGGCCGCAACTGGGCTCACGTCAACTCCGTCGACTACGACCCGACCGACGACTCGATCATCATCTCCTCGCGCCATCAGTCCGCCTGCATCAAGATCGGCCGCGACAAGAAGGTCAAGTGGATCCTCGGCGCACCCAAGGGCTGGCGCTCTCCCTGGAAGGAGGCTCTGCTCACGCCGGTCTCCGCCAAGGGCCAGAAGCTCAACTGCACGGACGTCGAGTGCACGGACACCGACTTCGACTGGACGTACACGCAGCACACGGCCTTCCGCGTTGATGAAAAGTCCGACAAGCGCTACTGTATGATCTCCGTCTTCGACAACGGCGACGCCCGCAATCTCGACCAGCCGGCCCTCGCCTCGATGAAGTACAGCCGCGCCGTCATCTACAAGATCGACCAGAAGAACATGACCGTCGAGCAGGTCTGGGAATACGGCAAGGAACGCGGCCACGACTGGTACAGCCCGGTCACGTCGCTCACCCGCTACGAAGCCGACAAGGACTCCGTCATGGTGTACTCCGCCACGGCCGGCATGGACTTCAGCCTCTCGGGCGGCTCCTCGACGCCTCCGCGTCCTGTTCTTAATGAATTCGAATGGGGCGCCAAGGAGCCCGCCGTCGAAATTCAGATGAGCCCGGGCAGCGGCTACCGCGCCTTCCCGATCAGCGTGAAGAAGGCCTTCACGGAAAACTGATCCTGAGGCATCCGCACGGGCCTCGTGCGACCCCATGAAGAAAGAAGGACCTCCGGCGACTGCCAGCGCCGGAGGTCCTTCACATTCCGAGGAATGCGTCCCTGAGTCAGAGGCGCCGCTCGACGAGAAGGCCTGGCTCGCCCGCATGGGGCTCGAGGTCCTCGCGGAACCAGAGCGGCGCGTGCTTTGTGGCCGTCTCTGCGGGAATGCGTCCGCCCGAGCCAGGCAGGATCGCCTTGAGTTGTGCGAGAGAGAAGCCCCACGGAATCTGGGCGAGATGAATCAGGACGCCCGCCTTGAAGGCAAAACTGTGGGCAGCGAGCGTGCCCTGATAGAACGGCGACTGCTCATGAGGCTGGTGCAGGATGAAGAGGAGCACGCCCGTGCCGATCAGCGTGAGGTTGAGGAGCACGAGGAGCGCGTAGGCGATGCGCTGGCCCGCGTTGTAGCGGCCTTGCGGCGCGGTCGAGGGTTCGGCCTTCGTGAGGCGCAGGAACCTGAGAAGCTTTGTGGGATAGCCGCCGAGATTGCGCAGCCAGGCGAGGAACGGGCGGTCGGTGCGTAGGATCTCATGCATGAAGCGCCTTGCCCTCGCGGGCGAGAAGACGAGCCATGCGGCGATGACGATGATGAGCGCGAAGCCCGCGATGAAGTGGACGGAGACGTCGAGGCGTTCCGGGCGGAGGCTCGCGCGAGCGGCGGATCCGAGTGCAATGCCTGAGACGGCGAGCGCGGCCCAGCAGATGAGGTTGAGGAAGTGGACGATCTGGTCGGAGGAATGGAAGCGCTTGACCGAGGGTGCCTGACGAGCGTTTGCATAAGCGGACTCCTGTACGGGTTGTGCCGCGGAGCGCCCTCAAGGCGGAATGACGGATCTGCGGCGTGTTGAACGAGCGGCGGGGAGCGAAAGGCCTCCCGAGCGTGTTTTCAATCGCGCCACGAGGTCTTGGGGCAATGTTGGTTCAGACCCGTGTAAGGAAGCGCAAGGACGTGTCGGCAAAGTGGGAGGAAATCCGGGAAGGACATGTTGAGGTCATGAAAAGGGCGCGGTCCCTGCGGGAGGCGCGCCCATGCGTGCATTTGCGAACGGTCTGATGAGTTTGTCGCGGTCAGGCCGACTTGGCGGGCAGGAAGGCCCTGACGGCGAGGATCAGGTCGCGCACGCCGTAGATCGTCATGAAGAAGGCCGAGACGGGGATGGCGGCGTAGGCCCAGCGGACCTGCAGCCAGGGGATCGACTGGAAGGTGGCCTGTGCGCGCAGGACCCAGACGATGCCGTACCAGCAGATGAGCGCGTAGGTGACGAGCTCGATCACGGTGACGGCGAGGCGGCAGCAGTGGCCGAAGTTCGTGCCCGCGACGCGGTCGGTGATGACGTCGACGACGAAGTGGCCGCGCGTGCGCACGAGTTCCATGGCGCCGGGGAAGATCATCCAGACGAGCAGGATCTGGATCCAGTCGTCGGTCTGGGTGAAGTTGTAGACGGGCACGAAGCGCACGAAGACGTTGGCGATGAACATCACGAAGATGCCTACGAGCGCGAGCGTGCTCACGGTGCGCGCGGTGACGGAGACGCAGCGGTCGGCCGCCTTGAGAAGGTTCATGACGGCGGACATCAGGGCACCCATTTGGCGAAGCCGAGCGAGAGCTCGGGGATGAAGGCGACGAGGATCGCCACGATGATCATGATGAGGACGTAGCCCACGGCCTCCTTCGCGATGGCAAGGACGTGCTCGCCCGTGATCGAGCTCATCACGTAGAGGTTGAGGCCCACGGGCGGCGTGAGCACGCCGATGGCGAGCGAGATGCACATCACGATGCCGAGCTGCACGATGTCGTAGCCGAAGCTCTTGGCGAGCGGCACGAAGATCGGGACGGTGATGAGGAGGATGGCCGTGCCCTCCATGAAGCAGCCCATCAGCACGAGGAGCGCGATGATGAGAAGGAGCACGGGCGCCGCGGTCGCAAAGGAGGTCGACATGAAGGCGATCGCCTGCTGCGGAATGCGGGTGTAGAGGAGCACGTACTGGAAGAAGCCCGCGGTGGCGATGACGAACATCACCTTGGCGGTCTGCTCGACCGTGTTCCAGAAGATGGCGGGAAGGTCGCGCACCCTGAGCGTTCCGTAGACGAAGAAGCCGAGGAACATCACGTAGAGGGACGCGACGGCGGCCGCTTCGGTCGCCGTGAAGATGCCGCCGAACATGCCGCCCATCACGATGACGGGGGTCATGAGCGCGAAGAAGGCCTCCCTGAAGGCCTGAAGGCGCTCGCGCCATGGCGCGGGTTCGGTCTTGGCGTAGTTTCGGCGCGCGGAGACCCAGGAGGACCAGCCCATGAACATGATGCCGAGCAGGAGGCCCGGCACGGCGCCCGCCGCAAAGAGCGAGTTGACGCTCGTCTGCGTGAGGCCCGCGTAGAGGATGAGCGTGATCGAGGGCGGGATGATGGGGCCGAGGGCGCCGCCCGCCGCGATCGTCGCGCAGCTGAACGGGCGCCCGTAGCCCGACTTCGTCATTTCGTTGATGGCGATCATGCCGATGCCCGCCGCGCAGGCGGCCGCCGAGCCGCTCATGGCGGCCATGACGACGCAGGCGACGATGGCGGCGTTGGAGAGTCCGCCCCAGCGGTGGCCGAGGCAGACGCGTCCGAAGCCGAAGAGCGACTTGCTCACGCCGCCCACGGTCATCAGGTTCCCCATGAGAAGGAAGAACGGAATCGACATGAGCGTGATCCCCGAGACCTGCGCGAACATGCGCTGCGGCACGAGGAAGAGGCGTGCGGGGTCGCCGCCCGCGAAGAGGAAGGTCGCGATAGAGGCGAACCCCATGGTTACGGCCGTGCTGACGCCGAGAAGCATCAGCAGGAGCACCGCCCCGAAAATGACGAACATCAGCATGGATGAGCTTCCGTGCTTACTTGGCGCGATTGGCCTCGACGGCGTCGAGGAGCTTCTTCATCTCGTCCTTGCCCGCGAGCTCGCCGATCTTGTCGTAGGCGGGCTTCATGAGCTTCACGAAGGAGTCGCGGTCGGGGTTCGTCACGTGCATGCCCTTCTTCTTGAGCTCCTCGATGACGGCGGCTTCACCGTGGCTGATGCGGTCGCGGGTAAGGTTCTGCGCCTTGACGGCCTCTTCCTTCAGGATGGCCTGCAGTTCGGGCTGGAGGCCATCGAGGAACATCTTGTTGAAGAGAAGGACCTGGCAGTCGAAGTAGTGGTTCGTGAGCGCGAGCTCGTCCTGGGTTTCAAAGAGCGAGTCGGCGAGAATTGTGAAGACGGGGTTTTCCTCGCCCGTCACGACGCCCTGCTTGAGGCTGGTGTAGAGCTCGGAGTAGGCGATCTTCTGCGTGTTGGCGCCGACGGCGTCGAAGGCGGCGAGAAGGCCCGTGGCGGGCGGAACGCGGATCTTGACGCCCTTGAGGTCGGCGGCGGAGTTGACGGGCACGCCCTTGGTGGTCGTCTGGCGGAAGCCGTAGTCGAACATGGAGAGGCCGACGGCGTCGTGCTGGGCGAGGCCCTCGTTCATCCAGGGCATGACGAAGGCGTCGATGGTGCGGTGGGCGTGATCGTAGTCCTTGAAGAGGAACGGCGCCGTCATGGCGTTGAGCTTCTTCGAGTACATGGCGAGGTTGCCGAGGCTCACGACCGCGCTGTCGAGCGCGCCGAGCGTGACCTGTTCGGCAAGCGCGGGCTGGTCGCCGAGCTCGCCTGCGGGGTAGACCTCGTGACCTTGCCGCCCGTGCGCTCGGAGACGTTCTTCGCGAGCTGAAGCGCAGCCTCGTGGTGGGCGTGCGAGACGGCCGCGGTGTGGGCGAGGCGGATCGTCTGGGCGGAGAAGTCGGCGGCGCCGGCGACGGCGCACGCAAGGGCGGCCGCGACGGCCACGGCGGCGGTCTTGATGAAGTTGGGCATTGTGTGGGCTCCCGCTGTTGTCTGTCCTGAACCTCCGCTCATGGGCGAAGGCACATGTCGTTTTGTGAAGCCAATCATTATAACGGGAGCCGCCTGCGGCCGAAAGACGGTGAAAACGCGCGCCGGCAACAGATTCGCGAGGCTCTCCATATGCAGACGATTGCCGAAGAGGCTTGTAGAAGAGGAGGGCGATTTCATGTCCTCGTTGGGGAGCACGTCCCGTATGAAGATTTTATAGATCGTATGATAATTCGCCCGAGGTAGTACTTTGGGGGTAGGCCTCATATGTCCAATGCGCGACTTTTGCCGTAGGAGAGGCGCTTCGGGGACGTTTAGACTATGCTCAAACGGTCGCAAAAGGCGGACGGGTGCCCTCGCTCCCGGTTGCCGGCTCAGACGCACGGACCGTTGAAACGACGGGCCCGATGCAGCGGGAGAGCTGCAAAGAGGCCCTCACCGGAGAAGAACCTATGTTTGAAACGCAATACGAAGCGCTGCGGCGTCAGGGCATTTCCCGACGCAGCTTCCTGCAGTTCTGCTCCCTCACGGCCGCGAGCCTGGGGATTGGAAGCGCGGGCGCCAAGGACATCGCCGAGGCGATGGAGACGAAGCCCCGCACGCCGGTCATCTGGCTCCACGGCCTTGAATGCACCTGCTGCACCGAATCCTTCATCCGCAGCTATCATCCGGTCGCCAAGGACCTGGTGCTCTCGATGATCTCGCTCGACTACGACGACACGATCATGGCCGCCGCCGGTCATCAGGCCGAGGCCGCCCTCGAGGACACGATCGAGAAGTACAAGGGCAACTACATCCTTGCCGTTGAGGGCAACGTGCCGCTCAACGACGACGGCGTCAACTGCATTCCCGGCGGCGAGACCTTCCTGAGGAAGATCAAGCACGTCGCTGCGGGCGCCAAGGCCGTCATCGGCTGGGGCTCCTGCGCCGCCTGGGGTTGCGTGCAGGCCGCCAAGCCCAATCCCACGCACGCCGTGCCGATCACGGAGATCATCACGGACAAGCCCATCGTGCTCGTGCCGGGCTGCCCGCCGATTCCCGAAGTGATGACGGGCGTGGTCACCTACATCCTCACGTACGACCGCCTGCCGCCGCTTGACCGCATGGGCCGTCCGAAGATGTTCTACGGCCAGCGCATTCACGACAAGTGCTACCGCCGCGCCCACTTCGACGCAGGCCAGTTCGTCGAGAAGTTCGACGACGAGGGCGCCAAGCTCGGCTACTGCCTCTACAAGGTGGGCTGCAAGGGACCGACGTCCTACAACGCCTGCTCGGCCATCCGCTGGAACGAGGGCCTCTCCTGGCCGGTCCAGTCTGGCCACGGTTGCATCGGCTGCTCCGAGCCCAACTTCTTCGACAAGGGCTCCTTCTACGAGCACGAGACGACGGTTCTGCCTCCGGGCTGGGGCGGCATCGAGGCGACCGCCGACAAGGTGGGCCTCGCGACGCTCGGCGTCGTCGGCGTCGCGGCTGCCGCGCACGTGGCCATGTCCGCCGTGTCGCAGGCCCGCGCCAAGAAGACCAACAAGGACATCGGAGGTAAGGAAGAATGAGTGAACGCAGAATTGTTGTGGACCCGGTCACCCGAATCGAGGGTCACCTGCGCGTCCAGGCCACGCTCGGCGACGACGGACGAATCGCCGACTCCATGAGCACCGGCACGATGTGGCGAGGCCTCGAGGTCATTCTCAAGGGCCGCGACCCGCGCGACGCCTGGGCCTTCGTCGAACGCATCTGCGGCGTCTGCACGGGCATTCACGCCCTTGCGGCCGTGCGCAGCGTCGAGGACGCCCTCGGGATCAAGATCCCGAAGAACGCCAACATCATGCGCAACCTGGTCAATGCCACGCTCTACGTGCACGACCATCTGGTGCACTTCTACCAGCTCTCCGCGCTCGACTGGGTCGACGTGGTCTCGGCGCTTGAGGCCGATCCCCGCGAAACCGCGGCGATCCAGCAGAAGATCTCCCCGAGTCATCCGCTTGCCTCCGTGGGCTACTTCCGCGACGTCCAGAACCGCCTGAAGAAGTTCGTCGCGAGCGGTCAGCTCGGCATCTTCAAGAACGGCTACTGGGGCCATCCGGCCATGAAGCTGCCGCCCGCCGTGAACCTTCTTGCCGTCACGCACTATCTTGAAGTGCTCGACTTCCAGAAGGAGATCATCAAGATCCACACGATCCTTGGCGGCAAGAACCCGCATCCGAACTATCTGGTCGGCGGCATGGCCTGCCCGATCAACATGCACGATACGGGCGCCCAGGGCACGATGGTCAACGAGGTGACGCTCAACTACATGCGCGACATTGCGAAGCGCTCGCTCGAGATCGTCGAGAACGTCTATCTGCCGGACATCAAGGCCATCGCGGGCTTCTATCCCGAATGGTTCAAGTACGGCGCGGGCCTCTCCAACAAGAATGTCCTCTGCTACGGCGAATTTCCCGAAATCGCCAACGACTGGTCCGATGCCTCGATGCAGCTGCCGCGGGGCGCGATCATCAACGGCAACCTCAACGAGGTGCACGACGTCGACCTGCGCGACCTCAACGAGATCCAGGAATTCGTGGACCACTCGTGGTACCGCTATCCGGACGCCAGCAAGGGCCTGCATCCGTGGGAAGGCATCACCGAGCAGGCCTTCGAGCTCTCGAAGGGCTCCGTGGGCGACAAGACGAAGTTCGAATGGCTCGGCGCCGACGGCAAGTACTCCTGGATCAAGAGCCCACGCTGGAAGGGCCACATGATGGAAGTCGGTCCGCTCTCGCGCCTCGTCATGGGCGTCGCCAAGAACGTGCCGCACATCAAGGAGCCCGCCATGGCGCTCCTCGAGGAGCTCAACGCGCCGCTCGAGGCCGTCTTCTCGACGCTCGGCCGTCACGCAGCCCGCGCGCTCGAGTGCCGTTGGGCCGCCCAGAAGATGGTCCAGTACGTCGACGACCTGACGGCCAACATCCGTGCGGGCGACGAATGCGCCGCCAACATGGAGAAGTGGGAGCCCAGCACCTGGCCCAAGGAAGCCCGCGGCGTGGGCTTCTGCGAGGCCCCGCGTGGCGCCCTCGGCCACTGGTGCGTCATCAAGGACACGCGCATCGCCAACTGGCAGGCCATCGTGCCGACGACGTGGAACGCGTCGCCGCGCTCTCCCTCGGGCGAGCTCGGCGCCTTCGAGCAGAGCCTCATCGGCACCCCGGTCGCCGTCGAGGACCAGCCGCTCGAAATCATCCGCACGATCCACAGCTTCGACCCGTGCCTGGCCTGCGCCACTCATCTCCTGAGCCCGAAGGGCGAGGAACTCTGCAGCGTCAAGGTGCGCTGATGGGAGGCCGCTATGAAAATCGATCCCGTCACTTTTGAAGTCGATGCGAGCGGAGGCACCCGGCCCGTATACGTCTGGGAGGCCCCGGTCCGAGTCTGGCACTGGCTGATGGCCGTCGCGATGTTCGCGATGATCATCACCGGCTACCTGATCGGCCGACCGCTTGTCTCCAACCTCGGGGACACGTGGATCACCTACGACTTCGGCTACGTGCGCATGGTGCACTTCGCCGCGGGGCTGTTCTTCACGGCGCTCTTCATCTACCGCCTCTTCTGGGTGGCGGTGGGCAACCGCTACGCGAGGATGATCTTCTTCCCGCCGCTGTTGTCGATGAAGTGGTGGAAGGGGGTGTTCGCCCAGGTCGCCTACTACCTCTTCATGAGGAAGTCCGCGCCTGAATACGCCGGCCACAACCCGCTTGCGCAGCTCGCCATGTTCGCGATGTTCGTGCTCGGCTCCTTCGTGATCATCATCACGGGCCTCGCGCTCTACGCGCAGTCCTGGGGCTGGGACACGAGTTGGATGGCCTGGTTCGGTTGGGTGTTCGTCCTCTTCGGAGACGCCCAGGCGGTCCGCACGGTGCACCACGTGATGATGTACGTGTTCATCCTCTTCAGCATCGCCCACATCTACATGAGCTTCCGCGAAGACGTCATGGGCGGCGCTACCACGCTCTCCTCGATGAGCACCGGTCTGCGCATGTTCAAGGAGGACCATCACGGCTGAACCTGATCGTCTCAGGTGACTGAAGCCGCAAAACAAAGGGGGCCGTTCAGGCAGCAATGCCGGGACGGGCCTCTTTTTGTTGTCTTGTTTCTTCTTTTCTGGTCCTGAAGTGGGTTGGGATGCTGAGGACGCAGTCGGGCGTCCGAGGATGCGGAGCCGGGCCAGCCCGACACTTACCCCCTGCGGGCGGCCGCTCCATGGGTCCGCATTATGCTCCTAAAAACCGACTGAGCGGTATTTGTTGTTGAGGGAAAGTGTCATGAGGGAAATTCCGACCTGTGGCACAGATTTTGCATAAGCCTTGATGTTCAAGGGAAGGGTAATCGTTATTGGTGAAAATCCTAAGGGATTGTCCTAGGTTTTTAGCTGATATAAAACCGACCGGACGGAATGTATTGGTGTATGATGCGTACCGTCGTGTTCTCCCACACTCCAAGCAGTTCCTCAGAGGACCGTCCTCAGGGGAACTCATCTCAAGGACCAGCCAAAATGTTCAAGAAGACTCTTCTCTCCGCCGCCGCTCTTCTCGCGGCCGGCACACTTTCCGCTTCCGTCTTCGCCGCTCCGACCACGGTCGAGGGCACGGGCGTCGGCAAGCACGGCGACATCACGGTCGCCGTGACGTTCGATGCCGGCAAGATCCAGGACATCAAGATCGTCAAGAACGCCGAAAACCCGATTCTCGCCAAGAAGGTCTTCACGGACCTCAAGG
>ENA-UEPW01000073-UEPW01000073.1-human-gut-metagenome-genome-assembly--contig:-NODE-73-length-88543-cov-36.263977_pt1 | contig 88543 bp, 66 predicted proteins | sample MGYA00242935_ERZ507936 | MGnify/ENA primary metagenome ERZ507936 (study PRJEB26167, sample SAMN06115469) | human gut metagenome | host: Homo sapiens | place: China:Chongqing | collected 2016-06-23... | reverse complement strand
GATCGTGCGTTCGTTTGAGCCTGATCGTGCGTTCGTTTGAGCCTGATCGTGCGTTCGTTTGAGCCTGATCGTGCGTTCGTTTATTTACAAACTTTGGCAATCCGCTTTACAACGTAAGGCCCTTCATAGATAAATGCTGAATAGATCTGTACCAGATGGGCTCCGGCATCCAGCATAGCCTGGGCATCCTGCGAAGTTATAATACCGCCGGCACCGATTATCAGCATATCCTTGGGCGCATGCTCAGACAGATATTTTACTGTTTTTAGGGATTTCTGTAGAACGGGTAATCCGCTGATGCCTCCTGCACCTATATTATTTATCTCTGTTGGAGTGGAGCGGGTGAGTAAAGAACGGTCCTGAGTAGGGCCACAGGCTATAAAGCCATCGATATGATGCAGAATGGCGAAACGGATAATCTCGTCTGCTTTTTCAAATGTAAGGTCAGCAGGCAATTTCAGAAAGACTGGTTTCTTGTATTCTTGTTTATGTTGGAATAAAGTTATAAGTATTGGACCTAAGATATCCGGTGCAATACTTCCCCAGTTAATGGTGTAATAGTCTGCGTAATTATTGAATGTACAATATAAATCCAGAATATCTGTCATTGCCTGTTCTTGGTTGTCAGGATGGTTGGTATTGATATTGATACCCAGAATATATTTTCCGAATCGTTTCCTTTTCAGGTTTTGTAAGAATACAGCTTTTCCCGGATTGTTAAACCCGGTTCGTGAGATAAGGGCCTGTTCTTTGGGCAAACGGAATATGCGTGGACACGGGTTTCCTTTTACTTCTTTAGGGGTCACGGTACCTACTTCTATAAAACCAAAGCCCAGATCACTAAGCTCATCAAAGCAGCTGGCTGCTTTATCAAATCCGGCTGATAGTCCGACACGGTTTCTAAAAGTAAGGTTTCTCCATTTCCATCCGGCTGTTTCGGTGTGGCATGATGAGCTGACAATCTTTCGTACGGGTGTGAGATGACGGTAGATTTGGAGATACTTAACGATTTTGTTGTGAATGTCTTCTGCATCAAGATGGAAGAGCAAAGGGCGAAATATTGATTTATACATAAGCTGTTAAATTGATTTCTGTGTGCAAATGTATAATATATTTCTGAGAAGATTTTATAAAAAATAGTTATCACCTATTACGTGAAGTGATGGCGACAATTCTGTTGGGTATCACTTGTCGAACGTTACTTCTAAACCAGTGATACCGTCAGAATTTCACTGCGTGAATTGTCGATCCGGCGAACCTGTATCTGTGTCTTGATCCGTTCGCGCAGTCCTTCCACGTGACTGATGATACCGACCTTCTTGCCACCCATCTGGTGCAGACGTTCCAGGGTATCCATGACAACGTTCAGATAGTCTTCACTCAGGGTTCCGAAACCTTCATCGATAAACAGAATATCTACGGAAAGACTTTGCTGGTTCAGTGAGGAAAGTCCCAGAGCCAGCGAGAGGGAAACCAGGAAACTTTCACCTCCGGAGAGGGTACAGGCCGGACGTGTTGCTCCTCCTTGATACAGGTCGTGAAGAAGGATGGTAAGTGAACCCGGCTGGCAGGTCAGTTCGTACCGGTCGGTCAGTTTACGCAAATAGAAGTTGGCTCCGTTCAACAGTTCCTTCAATACAAAGCTTTGTGCAATGTTACGGAAGTTCTTTCCTTTTTCATCTCCGAATAACCGGCAGAGGCGGTCCCATTTCACAAACTCCCCATACAACAGATCGGCTTGCTGTTGTTCCTTCTGCATATTTTCTGCATTTTTCTGATCCTGTTCCAACTGGGCTTGCAGAAGTCCGACGGATTGATTGGCTGCAGCAATCTGTTGATCCAGTTTCTGCTGGCGTTCTGCCAGTGATTCGGGCTGATCGGCTTCTTCTAAATCAGGACGAACCTTCTGATGTTGTTCCAGCTCCCGTACAGCCAGTTCCATAGCCGTCCGTTTTTCGATTTCAGTGTTCCGAAGTTTCTGTAAATCATTTTGGAGCGTTTCCATTTGCTGAAGGCTTTGTGAAGCCAGTTCCCGAAGACGTCCTTCATTCAGATCCGGATGAAGCTGATAGAAATCCAGCAGAAAGTTTTCTGCCTTTTTTTGTTCTGTTGCGTTGCTGTGCTGTTGGTGCCGGATGCCACTGGCCTGGGTGCATAATCTGTTCCAGTTTTTTCCCAGATAATCTTGCCTTTGAGGGATGACCTTTTCATCGCTTTCCCATTCCGGAAAGAGAGTGAGCAGAGTTTCCTGAGCGGACAGGACAGCTTCCAGTTCTTTTTGTTCCAATTCGATCCGGCTGGTCACTGCTTTCAGCTGTTCCTGTGCCTGCCGGTAGCCAGTAGTCTCATCCTTCAGTTTGCGGACCAGCGAATCCGGATCCTGCTTCCAGCTTTCGTTCCAGTCGTTCCATTTCATCTTTTCCGTAATCCGCAGGTGAAGGGTCCGGATGTTGTTCTTTTCATTTTCTATCCAGGATGTTCCGGTCTGGATCTGATTCTTCCGGTCGTTCAGTTCTTTTTCAGCCTGGATAAAGGCACGCTGGGCTTCATTGCCCAACTCCTGCATCTGGTCCTTTTGTTTCTGTAACTGTTGTATATTCTGTAAAAGATTATCTGCTTTCTCCAGCTGCAGGGATAGACTTTTTATTTCCTGATCTGCATCTTCCGTTGTCTGGCGGATCAGAGCTTGTGTGGCTTCAATGCCGGGTTGAGGCCGGATGCCTAGGAGCGTACAGAGGTCTTGAACCTGACGGCGGGTTATCTGATATCCTTGTTTGAAATTTTCTGTATTCTTATGGCTTGCCTGCTGTTGCTCGGTAAGTTGTTTTTGCAGGCTGAGATTGGCTTTCAACGATTGTCCGGCTTCGTCATAATTCTTTTGTCTGAACTTCAGCTCCTCATAGATTGGCTGCAGAAGGGACTGAAAAGCTTCATCATGGGGAATGTCAGTTATCTTTTGTCCGCAGACAGGGCAGTGGTCACCTGCGACCAGGCGTGCACGGGCTTCCCGGGCCCAGTCCTCGGTAGCTTCTTTTTGCTTTCGGTATAGCGCATCCGTTTCTTCATAGCGCTGTTTGGCCTGGTTGAAAGTGGTCTGAAGATTTTCCTGTTCCTGTTGTACCGTGATCAGTTGGTTGAAAATTTTTTGTTCGGTTTCCTGTAAGGTATTCAGGCTTATCTGCTTTTCCCGGAGCAGAGTCAGTTCGTTGAGTAAAGAGACCAGTCCTTCTTTTCTTTTCTCTAAATCTGATTTCTGTGACTGCAGTCTGGGGGTATTGAATGCTTCCCAGCTTTTAGTCTGTTGGTCTATCTCTTTCTGGAAAGCAGCACTTGCCTGATTCTTTTCTTGTAAATCCTTTTCCTTGCTTATCAGGCTCTCTTCCAGCTGCGGAATGGCTGCTGTCCATGTTATTACTTGCTGGCGATATTCCTGTTCTTTCCGTTCGGCTTCCATCAGGTTTTTCAGGTCGGCCAATATACCCTGACTTTCTTCAAACATCGGAGCATATTCTGCTTTTTCTTTCAGGAAACCGCTTGTCTGTTGTTGTTTTTCCTGTAAGTCATTGAGCTGTTTCCGCAGGCCGGCAAGTCCCTGGCATAGGATATGATACTGTGCTTCCATCCGGGAAGTTTCTTTCTCAAGTTCCATCTGCTGTGCTGCCAGATGATTGAAAGTCTGAAGCTGATTGCGGGCTTCCGCAGAGAGATTCCAGTCACGCAGTGTCTGCTCCCGTTGCCGGTATTCATCTGTTTTGAGGGCGGCCAGACTGGTTTCCCATTCCTGCTGCCGTTGTTGCCGGGCCTCTTTCAGCTCTTTATTCCGTTGCAGCCAGTTGCGTTTCTGAGTAACTGTATCCAGCTGTTTTTTACAATCCGTGGCTTCTTGCAGATTTTGCCGGATGGAAGTCCGGAGGGTTTCTTTTTCTTCTTCCGTCAGTAAACGGATGCCGTTCATTTTTTGTTTCTGGGTTTCGTAAGCCAGACGTCTCTGTTTGCTGGCCGCATAGATTTCAGCACCGATACGGGAATAGATGCCGGTGCCTGTCAGTTTCTCCAGAATATCCGATTTCTCACTTTCCTTACTTTGGAGAAATTTGGTAAAATCTCCCTGAGCGAGCAGAGTGGTGCGGCAGAACTGTTCAAAACTCAGTCCTACGGCTTTCTGTATTTCAGCTTTGATTTCTGCTATCTTGGTAAGCTGGATACCGGTCTTTCGGTTTTCCAGGGTCCATTTGACACTTTGCAGTGAACCGCTGACTTTCCGATGGGCACGGGCTACATACCAGCGGGCTGTGTAGGGGATATCGTTTGATCCTGTAAACTCCAGTTCTGACCAGGCCTCACCTGTATTTCTTCGCATCAGCTGGCGGTTGTCATTGATGGCAATATCTTCTTTCCTGCCGGAAGCTGTTTGTGCTGCGTCTTTATAACGCTCATTTTCGGCCCGGTCCATACGTGGCGTCTCGTTGTAGAGAGCCAGACAGATCGAATCGAGAATGGTCGTTTTCCCGGCTCCGGTTTCTCCGCAGATGAGGAACAGGGATTCTTCTCCCAGTGGTCCGTGCTCAAAATCAATGACAGCATCTTCAATGGATGCAAGGTTCCGGATGGTCAGTTTCTGTAGTTTCATGGTGGTATGGTTTAAAATGAACAGGGATCAGATATCTTTTGCATGGACTTGAGTGATGACTTCCTGCATCAGTGTACAGAGTTCTTCGTCCATTTCTTCTCCTTCTGCTTCGCGATAATAGCGTCTGGCTATATCCAGCGGGGACATCTCTTTTACTTCCTGAATGGTAAGGGCAGTTTCGGGTGTAGCCTGTTCCTGTTGTTCCCGGGTGCATTTGATGTAACAGAACCGGCAGGCTTTCCCCCGGGTTGCGGCAGAAGCTTTTTCGTTGCAGTCAGGAGCCAGATAGTCCCGGATCAGCACATTCAGGCGGATATAGGTCTGTTCGTGGTCAGGATAGGCCTCCAATGCTTTCAGAGCCTCATCGAAAGGAACCGGAGTGGCAGGAAGAGTCAGCAGGGGCCATGGGTTCCGGATACTTCGGGTTGTGATTTCAGGCTGTTCTCCCTGATGCCGGATTTGTACGATGGTGACTGAATGCGGATAAGTCTCATCAAAGCTGACAGGTAACGGTGTACCGCAATAGCGGGCATGATTCTCGGATCCTTTCAGGGTCTGGGGGCAATGGATGTGTCCCAAAGCAAGGTAATCGTATCCTTTTCCGAGTGTGGAAAGAGAAATGAATTCCATTCCTCCGGCTGAATCATCCTGACCGGTACGGTCACTGCCTTCTACTGAAAGATGTGCCATAAGGACAACAGGAAGCTGCTGGGTATTTTGTTTTCCGGTTTCATCCAGCAATGCCTGAAAGAATCTGGATTGCCGTTCTTCCCGGGGCGTGTCGTCACTCAGTATGGGAAAGTTTTGCGGATAGACATGGGGCATGGCTGCTACATATCCGACAGGATTCCCGTCCTGACCGGGAATTGTGATGATTTGTTTTTCCCAATTCACGGCAGAGCCGCAACGTTCAATGTGGCCGATAACCTTTACCCGGAAATGATCCCACAGATTACTGTCTATTTCCAGTTTGGAACTGCTGTCGTGGTTTCCTGCCGTAACGACAATGGTCATTGACGGGCAGGCCTGATGAATACGTAGCAGTCCGTCGGTGTACATTTTCTGTGTAGCAGCAGATGGAGTAGAGTAGTGATAGATATCTCCGCTTACCACCATGACATCCGGTTGTTCCTCCTGTACAATTCCGGTCAGCTGGTTGAGGAAGCAGATCTGTTCCTCGCTGCGATCGTAGTTGTAGAGAGCGTGTCCCAGATGCCAGTCGCTTGTGTGAAGTATTTTCATGGAGCAGTTGCTTTAAAAACAGGTTTGCTTGCCTGATTCTCCGTTTCGAATCCGTACCAATATGTGATCCCGCTGTTTTCGCCGGGCAGCAGGCAGAGCCGGAGTCCTTCATGATACGTTCCGAAGCAGACGGTCCATTGCTCAGGAGGGGTTACATGTTTGGTCCGTACACGTTCAGCCGGTTGTTTCTTCAATGACATTCCGGCTTCGATCCATGCCCGGCTGACCGCACAGGTATAGTCCGGATAATACTTCTGGCAGAATTCATAAAGAATGATACCCCGTCGTTCCAGTCCCAGGGGCTGGTCGATGACCCGGAGCTCAATCAGGTAATCCAGCATTTTATGCAGGAAATCTTCATGGTCCACAATGAGCTGTCGGGTGATGCCTTGCCAGGCCGGTGTGTTATAGAATCCGTCCAGCAGGCGGGATAACTGTCGGGCTGTCTGGAGTTCGTCGGCTGTAATTTCCCGGGTTTCCAGCACTTCGTACGGAGGCATCGGGGAGTATCGGATACCGAGTTCTTCGGCTCTTCGGCGCATTTCTGTTCCCGGGAGGAGTTTCAGGGACTCCAGCTGAATTTCTCCGGCCGGATAACCGGCCAGGGTGCGTACATCCTCAAAGATCTCTTCCAGCCGGTAAAGCGGAAGTCCGGCAATCAGGTCAGCATGGGTTTCCATATTGGGAAGGCTGCACAGGAAGCGGAGTCCGCTCAGGGCATCTTCCAGTTTCCCCATACGCTTGCTGACAGCAAGTACCGGCTCGCGCAGACTTTGTATACCGGCTTCCAGATGGAGTAATCCCTCCGGCATCTTTGCAAGCGCCGTTTTCAGTTCCTCTGTCAGCAGAGCGGGATGGATCTCCAGATGGAACCGTATATCAGGAAACTCACAGAAAAGATTGAGTAAAGCCTGGGCATGCCGGTTGTTGTAATTGAAGGTGCGGTCCAGAACCCGGATGTTCCGGATACCGTGATCATGGATGGTCTGAATCCGTTCCCGGATTGTTTCTACGGGCAGACTGCGTACCGGTTTTTCTCCGCCGCTTACACAGAAAGCACAGGTGTTGAAACAGCCACGGGTTGTCTCCAGTTGTACGAAAGGTTTACTCCAGTTGAACAGCTTGCTGCACTCGGGTGGGGTAAGTGACTGGAAGTTTGCGACACGTGCCAGACCGTTGTCGTGATAGTTCCCGTCTTTATCCAGATAGCACAGTCCGGTGATCTCTTCCCATGCATCCGGCTTATTCCAGACGCGGAGCCACTGGGGAACGACTTCTTCACCTTCGCCCCGGAACACGCAACTGACAAATGGGTTGCGCCGGAGGAAAGCTGCATTGTCACCCAGAAATTCCGGTCCTCCTAAAGTGATACAGCAATGCGGCAACAGTGCTTTGACGCGTGAGAGGACGTGCATCAGTACCTCATGGTTGAACAACCAGCAGGTAGCTGCTACAATATCAGGATGATGACGGTAAACTTCTCCGGCTGTCATGCCGGGATTTTCATTGATGGTTGCGGAGACGATTTCCCAGGTAACCGAGGGATTGTCTGCAACTTGTGCGTGTAAAGCCGGAAGGGCCAAAGAAGAATGTGCGTATGAACTGTTCAGGTCCAGCCAAAGTATTTTCATGCAGGCAGAGAAGATGGGGAAGGAAAGTCTATCTATAAAAAAGGCCGTATCAAAGAAAAAAGAGAGTCGATCTCATTCTTTGATACAGCCTTAGTAAAAGTATTTTTTAAATCAAGTATTGTGAGCTGATAGATTCGTTAGTCATCACGCGGCGGATGGTTTCAGCAAACATGTCAGCGATAGACAGCTGTTTAACCTTAGCGCAACGGTTAGAGTAAGGAATACTGTCGGTAAATACCATTTCTTCCAGCTGAGAGTTCTGTACACGTTCAGATGCAGGACCTGACATTACTCCGTGAGAAGCAATGGCACGTACAGAAAGAGCTCCGGCTTCTTTCATGATGTCAGCAGCCTTGGTGATGGTACCGGCTGTATCTACCATATCGTCGATCAGAATTACATTCTTGTCTTTTACGTCACCGATGATCTGCATGGAAGCAACAACATTTGCTTTTTCACGAGTCTTGTGACACAGAACCAAAGGTACATCCAGGTATTTAGCGTATGTGCTGGCACGCTTGGAACCACCTACGTCAGGAGTAGCGATAACCAGATTTTCCAGATTCAGTGACTGGATGTAAGGAACGAAGATACCTGAAGCATACAGGTGGTCAACCGGAATATCGAAGAATCCCTGAATCTGATCAGCGTGGAGATCCATTGTGATCAGACGGTCGATACCAGCTACGCTCAGCAGGTCTGCAACCAGTTTGGCACCGATTGAAACACGCGGTTTGTCTTTGCGGTCCTGACGTGCCCAACCGAAATAAGGAACGACAGCGATAATGCTCTTTGCAGAAGCACGTTTTGCTGCATCGATCATCAGCAACAATTCCATCAGATTGTCTGAGTTAGGGAAAGTTGACTGTACGAGGAATACATGTTGTCCACGGATAGACTCTTCGTAAGATACTGCGAATTCGCCGTCGGCAAAATGTGTGATGTTCATGTTACCCAGCGGGCAACCCAGGCTGTTGCAGATTTTTTCTGCAAGGTATCTCGAATTTGTACCCGAGAATACTTTAAAAGGTGATGTTTCGCTCATTGTGTAATTAGATATATTTCCTTAATAATGATGCAAAGTTACGCCATTTCTTCAAGCCGGACAAGTTTTGTCCTGAAAAAATGTATCTGACTTAGTCGGCCAGCCGCTTTAATTTGCGGAAGTGGGCGATCAGTTCCTGATAATTGTAGTCGTAGGCCGGATCAAATTTGTTCCAGAGCGTTCCCATGATGGCAGCACCTCCGAATCCGAAATCCTTGACGCGAAGTAAATTGTTTTCGTCAATGCCTCCCAATGCAATGACCCGGCGGTCGATAATGCCGTTCTTGACAGCAGACCGGATTTCTTCTGCTGTGTATCCCGACTTATAATCTTGTTTGGAAATACTGTCAAAGATCGGACTCAGGAATACGTAATCGCATCCCGGTTTGTATTGTTTCACTTCCTCCAGTGAATGACAGGAACAGCTGATGTGGCCGGAATAACAGGCAGGAGGTTCCGGATTTCTCCGGTTCAGATGGATTCCTTTCAGGTTATATTCTTTTTTCAGATAGAAATGCCCATGAACGACGATTCGTTTGTGATATTTTTCAGGAATGAGCGTAAGCAGACGTTCCGCATAGACCGGCGCAGTGTCGGGCTTACGCAGATGAAGGATATCAAGCCCTTCATCAAACAGAGTGGTCAGAATCTTGTCTTCTTCCACAAAATACGTGGGAGTCGTTATCAGTATTAATTTCATGTAAACACAAATTAAGCCGCAAAGGTAATAATTTGTTTTAAATTTAAAGCATTATTGTGTATGATTCCATGGTGCGGAGATCAATTTGCCATAGTTTCCCGCTTAATACTTCTCCGTAACCCCCGATGATTTTCATGACTTCGTTGGCTTCCATGCAGCCGATTACTCCCGGAGTAACTCCTAATACTCCTTTGAAAGGGGCAGGCATGGCAAGCATTTCTTCTTCATCGGGATATAAGGTACGGTAGTCAGGGCCTCCCTGGTAGTTGAATACGGATACCTGTCCTTCGAAAGCCAGAATTGCACCATATACATAAGGACGTCCCCAGTGGGCACATGCGTCGTTAATTATGTATCGGGTGGCAAAATTGTCACAACCGTCCACGACGATGTCATAGTTGGCAATCAGTGATGCGGCATTCTCCTTCGTGAGCCGTGTGGGATAGGCATTGATCTGAATGTCATGGTTCAGGGCCTGCAGACGCTTTTGTGCCTGTAAAGCTTTGGAGAGACCGATTTCGTCTTCTGTATAAAGCACCTGACGCTGCAAATTGCTTTCGCTTACGACATCATCATCAACCAGTCCGATCGTACCAACGCCCGCACCTGCCAGATAGAGGGCGATGGGGGAACCAAGTCCCCCAACGCCGACAATCAGTACACGGGCTTTGCTGAGTTTCTCCTGTCCGGTCTTGCCGATTTCCGGAAGGATTATCTGCCGGTTATAGCGCTCCATGTTTTCTGTCTTCATCCTACGGTCTTGAATAAATCGAAGGAAGCATCCCAATCCTTCCATACAGGTTCACGTCCCAGAGCCTTCAGGGCTTTCTCCACTTCCACAGCCTTGCGTTCATCGCTGACATGGAATTGTTCCAGAGCCTGAGGATAGGTGTAATATCCGCCCGGCTCCGTTTTGCTTTCGGCACTCATGGTGGTTACTCCTAATGTTGCCATGTGATCGCGGATGTTGGCCGGTTCACGGGTTGAATAGGAGATGTCCACGTCGTGATCAAATATTCGCATGGCGAATGTAACCTGAGCCAGTTCCCGGTCGCTCATGATGACATTCGGCTGGAAACCTCCGTTTTCGGAAGGACGCATACGGGGGAAGTTGACGCTATACTTGGTCTTCCAGTAATGTTTCTGGAGGTAACGCAGGTGATAGGCCATCATGGTGATATCCGTCCGCCATTCCTTTTCCAGTCCGATCAGGACACCCATACCGATGGAATGTACGCCGGCCTGTCCCATCCGGTCGAAACCATTGACACGCCATTCGAATTTGGATTTCATGCCCCGAGGATGATAAATGTTGTAATGTGCCTTGTTATAAGTTTCCTGGAAGCAGATTACTCCATTCATTCCATGCTTGATCAGTTCCGCATATTCTTCCGTTTTCAGAGGCATGACTTCAATCTTCAGATTGGAAAAATAAGGTTTGGCCAGATCGAGTGCCCTGGCAATGTAAGGAACCCCCGCCTTGGCCGGATTCTCTCCGGTAACAAGCAACAGGTTCTCAAAAGGAGCCAGTTTCTTGATGGCCTTGTATTCGTTTTCGATTTCCTCTTCTGTCAGAATGGTACGTTTCATGGGATTGCTGATGTGAAAACCGCAATAGACACATGAGTTGGTACATGAGTTGGTGATATAAAGCGGAATGAACATGGAGATAGTCCGTCCGAAACGTTCTTCGGTATATTTGCGACTCAGCCGGGCCATTGTTTCCAGATACGGTTCTGCTGCAGGCGAGATCAGTGCCATGAAGTCGTCTATATCGCAATGTTCTTTAGCCAAGGCGCGGCGTACATCAGCGTCTGTCTTCGACAGGATGCGTTCAGTCGTCTCGTCCCAGGATATTTTTTCTAATTCTTCGCTAAACATGTTTTTCTATTCCTTAGTCTTTTTGTTCTTTTTTCTTTAAGTCGTGTGACAGGCGCATGGCGCAGAAGTTCGGACCGCACATGGTACAGTATTCCCCATCGAGATGACGTCCGGCACGGAAATAAGTCTGAGCCCGTTCGGAGTCAAGTGAAAGGTCAAACTGGTCTTTCCAGCGGAATTCATAGCGTGCCTTGCTCAGGGCATTGTCGCGAACCTGTGCGCCGGGATGTCCTTTTGCCAGGTCGGCAGCATGAGCGGCAATCTTATAAGTCACGACACCTACCCGTACGTCTTCTTTGTCCGGCAGGGCGAGATGTTCTTTCGGAGTAACGTAGCAGAGCATGGCTGTACCGAGCCAGCCGATCTGGGCTGCGCCGATGGCTGAGGTAATGTGATCGTAGCCCGGAGCGATATCCGTTACGAGGGGACCCAGTGTATAGAACGGTGCATTGTGGCATTTTTCAATCTGGCGTTCCATGTTTTCCTTGATTTTGTGCAAGGGTACATGGCCCGGTCCTTCGATGAAGGCCTGTACATTCTTGGCCCAGGCACGGACAACCAGTTCGCCCATTGTATCAAGTTCGGCAAACTGAGCCTCATCGTTGGCATCCTGGATACATCCCGGACGGAGACCGTCGCCCAATGAAATGGCTACGTCGTATTGGGCAAGGATGTCACAGATGTCGTCGAAATGTTCATACAGGAATGATTCGCGGTCGTGAACCAGGCACCATTTGCTCATGATGGAACCGCCTCGTGACACGATTCCGCACAGGCGCTTGTCGGCCAGATGTACGTTGTGACGGCGGATTCCGGCATGGATCGTAAAATAGTCTACTCCCTGTTCGCACTGCTCGATCAGCGTATCGCGATAGATTTCCCAGGTCAGATCTTCCACCTTGCCGTTTACCTTTTCCAGCGCCTGATAGATAGGTACGGTTCCTACGGGTACCGGACAGTTGCGGACGATCCATTCACGAGTTTCATGGATGTTTTCACCCGTAGAAAGGTCCATGAGGGTATCGCCTCCCCATTTGCAGCTCCAGACAGCCTTTTCCACTTCTTCGTCGATGCTTGAAGTCGTGGCAGAGTTTCCGATATTGGTATTGATCTTGACCAGGAAGTTCCGGCCGATGATCATCGGTTCTGCTTCGGGATGGTTGATGTTGGCAGGCAGAACGGCACGGCCTTCTGCAATTTCCTGGCGGACGAATTCCGGAGTGATGTAGGTTTCAATACCCAGTTCGCGGCAGTTCATGTTCTCGCGGATAGCCACATATTCCATTTCCGGCGTGATGATGCCCTGTTTGGCATAGTACATTTGCGTACAGCATTTTCCGGCTTTAGCCCGGTAAGGCAAGGCAATGTGTTCGAAACGCAGATGATCCAGCGAATGGTCGTCGCGGCGCATCCGTCCGTATTCGGAGGTGATTTCCGGAAGCTGTTCTACGTCGCCGCGCTTGACTATCCATTCTTCACGCAGGCGGGGCAGACCTTTTTTCAGGTCTACTTCAATATTCGGATCACTGAACGGTCCGCTGGTATCATAGATATACACGTCGGGATTGGGAGTAATGACTTTCTCGCCGTTCTCGAAGGTGGTGCTGGGAACTTGTTCCACTTTGCGCATGGCAACACGGATTTCAGGAAATAAAGTTCCCGGCATATATACTTTTTCAGATCGTGAAAATTTGATTCGTTGGTTCATACGGTTATTCTTTTGCGCTGCATGAAAAGATGCAGCGGATTATTCATTCAGAAAACTTGTCAGAGGAGAGCTGGCTTCTGCTACGAAACTGTCAGCCTGGGTTCCCAGTCCGGCTTCATAAGCCCGGCGTCCGGAGATCACAGCTTCCTTGAAGGCTTGGGCCATAGCTACCGGATCGCCGGCAACGGCAATGGCTGTATTGACCAGACAAGCGGACGCTCCCATTTCCATGGCTTCCGCTGCATGGCTGGGTGCACCGATTCCCGCATCGACTACGACGGGAATGTTTGCCTGTTCGATGATGATGCGCAGGAAGTCACGTGTCTGTAATCCTTTGTTTGTTCCGATAGGAGCACCCAGAGGCATTACGGTTGCAGCTCCGGCTTCTTCCAGGTGTTTGCACAAGGTCGGATCGGCCTGGCAATAGGGAAGTACCACGAATCCCATCTTAACCAGCTTTTCCGTAGCTTTCAGTGTCTCGACAGAATCGGGGAGCAGATAGCGCGGATCCGGATGGATCTCCAGTTTCAGCCAGTTTGTTCCGAAGGCTTCGCGGGCCATCTGGGCTGCAAAGATTGCTTCTTCGGCATTGCGTACGCCGCTGGTGTTCGGCAGCAGCTGGATATGAGGATGAAGAATATGCTTCAACATGTCATCTTCTTTGTTTTCCAGTTCAATGCGTTTCATGGCAACAGTCACCATTTCTGTATCTGAAGCCAGAATTGCTTTTTCCATCAGATCGTTTGAGTTGAACTTTCCGGTTCCTAAAAACAGGCGTGAATGGAATTCACGTCCGGCGATGATAAGTTTTTCCATTTATGTAAGGTTTTAGTTATTTATACGTTCTGTATTTTCGGATTTCTTCCAGAATGCGGTGAGTTTCTTCTGCGGGAGAGTCTGCACGCAGGATCGTTCCGCTCAGGGCGATGCCTGACACGCCGGTTTGCATGATGGCCGGTATGTCATCGCAGGTAATACCTCCAATTGCAACGATGGGGAGCTCTATGTGTTCCTGTTTCATGGTTGCAACGATGTTCCGGTACCCGTCGAGTCCTAAAATCGGGCTGAGATTCTTTTTGGTCGTCGTGAAACGGAAAGGGCCGCATCCGATGTAATCGGCACCTGCCTGATGAAGGCGGCGTACATCTTCTATGGTATTTGCCGTGCCGCCGATAATGAACTGTTTGCCCAGGATCTTCCGGGCTTCATCTACGGGCATGTCGTTCTTGCCCAGATGTACCCCGTCGGCTCCGGTCTTGCGCACAATTTCCACATGATCATCAATAATGAATGTAGCTCCATGCTCCCGGCAAAGAGGCAGGATGCGCAAGGCTTCCCGGGTGATTTCTGCTTCGGATGCATCTTTCATGCGCAGCTGGATCCAGCGGCAACCGCCTCTGAGAGCCATGCAGGCCGAATCGAAGTAGGAATAGCGGTCAGTGTAATGGGTGATGAATTGTAATTCCATGACTTATCCTCCACAGGCTGCTTTAATGATGACCAGACTGTCTCCGTCTTTTACGGTCTGTTCAGCCCATTGGGCGCGGGGAATCATTCGGTTGTTCAAGGCGATGGCTACTCCCTGAACCGGAAGTTCCAGCTGACGGGCCACATCAGCCAGGGTATTTCCTTGTGTCAGTTCGGTCTCTTTGTTGTTTACCAGTATCTTCATAATTTAATTGCTTTAAAAGTATGAAGTAAATCCAAAGAGTGCTCTAGCAGGGAGAGGGCAGGAAAAATATGCCGATAAGCAACAATCCCTTCGTCGGTGCTAACCGCATCAGGTTCGTAGGGTATGATCTCAGCCCGTCAGGTAGGGCACCCCTTTGTTTTACTTGCTGGCAAAGGTAGTTAAAAGTTTGGAACGTGGGACGGTTTTAGTGCTTTTTTAACGTGAGTTCAATATAAAATCCTGCAGCTGCTCTACCTTCGCAAGGTTCGTTACGTGCTTACCGATGCTTCAGCCGGTGCAGAAGGATGTTATTTCTGTATCGATTTCCAGCTGCAAGTCGATTGACTTTCATTTGGAAGTTGATTGATTGCCTGTTGGAAATCGATCGACTTCCAAATGAAAGTCAGACAAAATGTCCCCAGTCTGAAGGTGCACAGTGCGGTGAAACCTCTTTTAAGTTCACAGAACATGATGTCAGTCGGTGGCGGAACATATTTAAGGGTTGTCGCGGAACAGCTGTACTTTGACGCCGAAAGAGAAACGCAGAATGTCTTTCATGCTCAGACTGCTGTTGGTTGCTTTACTGACCAGATACAGTTCGCACGTACTCACTTCGTAGAAGAGAGAGACAGAACGGAGCAAATCATGTTCCGGACTGAAGGCAACTCTCTGTCCGATGAAAATATACGGACGCAGTTTGGTGCTGAAATTGTAGTAACGGTTCGGATAACGTCCGGGTTCTTTCTTCCAGAAATCTTCTCCGGCTATCGTTGTCACATATAAGCCGCAATAGAAAGGTTCTATGGCCCAGTGTCTGTCGAAACTGACACTCCAGGGGATGTAGTTCTGCTTGACGGTAAAGGTCAGTCTGAACTGATCCGCATATTTTCTGGGGAGATATCCGACCAGAAAGTCGGTTTCCCACTGGCACCGTTTCCCATAATCCCATCCCACGCCGAAGGCTGTCACACCCATTCCTCCGGCATATTGCATTTTGGCATGCGTAGGTTTCAGCCTTTCCCATCGTTCATATTTCAGGTGTACACGCTTGTCCCATTTCCTTTCCTGCTTCAGCGTCAGACTGTCTGCCGGTGCGGTTGTCTGTGATAGGGCGAAGAGAGGGAGCAGGCAGAAGGCGGATAATCCTGTTTTAATAATTGACCACTTCATACAGGTATTCATTTTCTTTAAGGGTAAAACGGAGGTACGCCCGTTTCTTGGCGCAGGTACATTCATAATATAAAATGCCGTCATCGAAAAAATCATTTACCTGGATACTGTGTCCGTGTCCGTAAACACAGAACTGCAGGCCCGGGAACTGGCGCAGATACAGCTGAAACACTCTGGCCACATTGTTGTTGAACTGTTCGGAATACGGTCCGGCATGCATGGCAACGATTGTTCTGCGTATGTCGGGTGAAAGGTTTTTCAGCAACTTTTCCAGAAAAGAGAAATCCGGAATGGCATCTGAATAATCGAACTCCAGCGCATTGGTATTTAAGCAGATAAAAAGAACATCTCCGGCGGTAAATGAAAAGTTCTCTTCTCCGAAAATACGGTTGAACACCTCTTTCCCGGTTGCCAGACAGTCGTGGTTGCCCAGCAGACAGACATAAGGAACGGAAAGGCCGTTCAGGATGTCCCGCTGCTTCTCGAATTCCAGTTTCATCCCGAAGTCGGACAAATCTCCCGTATGGACAACAAAGTCGATGCCTCCTTTCTCGTTCATGTCGGCCACGGCGTCTTCCGTCTCGTCATACCATCGCTGGGTGTCGCTGATGACGGCAAATGAGAATTCCTTTTTCCCGTCGAGTGCCGTTTCAATGCGTTGAATATTTCTGGCATTGACCTCTGTTTCACCGTCAATGTCGAGATCGTACGGATGATACTCAATCATGTCGCAGGCCTGCAAGAGTCCGGACAACGGCAAAAGCAGCGTGAACAGGTATCGTATATAAAGAGTTTTGCTGATTTTCATGATGCTTGCATTTTATTTGCAAAGGAAAGGATAAAAAAGAAAACGAATGGTATTTAAAAGTCGGTAAAAATGTTCCAAAAAGTAGGACTTTCTGAAAAATCATTATTTTTAGGTATTTCAGAACTCTCTTTCTTGCTCTTACTTTGCAATGTCAAATCAAGAAAGAATAAGATATGAAAAAGACTGGAATTTTTTATGGATCAACGACTGGCACTACGGAGTCTGTTGCCGGCCGGATCGCCGATGTTTTGGGCATTTCCTCTGCGGATGTCCACGATGTAAGCAAACTGACAGCCGAACTTGTTTCCGGTTATGAAGTTCTTCTGCTCGGAACCTCTACATGGGGAGACGGAGAGTTGCAGGATGACTGGTATGATGGTGTCAAGGTGCTGAAGGGAATGGATTTGTCTGACAAACTGGTCGGCTTGTTCGGATGTGGGGATTCGGAGTCCTATCCGGATACTTTTTGTGACGGAATGGGAATCCTTTATGGAGACCTGAAGAATTCCGGTTGTCGCTGGATAGGTGCCGTTCCTGCACAGGAATATACTTATGCTTCTTCCATCTCCGTGATTGACGGGCTTTTTGTAGGTCTGGCTCTTGATGAGATGAATGAAAGTGATCAGACGGATGCCCGCATTGCTTCATGGGCGGAAATACTGAAAGCTGAGATAACAAGGTAAAGCTGCTTAGGGGAAAGGACAGGGCATGGGCGGCTTCGCATTTGAACGTTGATTTTTGTGCGATCATTTTTTTCATCGTATATTTGCGCCATGAAATGTGTTTTTCTTGTCATAGGTTTCCTTTCAGTCGCTTTGGGCTTTGTCGGGATTTTTGTTCCCGTATTGCCTACCACTCCTTTTCTATTGTTGGCGGCTGCCCTGTTTTTCCGGAGTTCTCCCCGGGCATATGCCTGGTTGATGCAACACCGGTGGCTGGGACCTTATATCCGCAGCTTTCGTGAGGATCGCGCCATCCCGTTGCGGGCAAAGGTACTGGCCTTGTCTTTATTGTGGATTACCTCTGTACATTGCATTGTATTTCTTTTCGACTCCTGGTGGCTCCGGTTGCTGATGGGAGGCATTGCCGTGGGAGTTACTGTTTATCTGCTTTCTTTTAAGACACGTCGCACACATGAATAATATCAGTTTTATTACCCGGGCTGAGGCTGTTTCCCGTATGAATGAATGGGGAAGGCGGCAAGTTCCTTTTTTCTTTCTGACAGATGTTGACGGAGAAAAGTGTCTGGTAGAGCCGCTTGACCGTATTCCGGCGGATGAACTCCGGTTTGCTTTTCCGGGAATGTCCAATGCCGGAGAGTGCGAAACTCCGTATCCGCAGTCATTCTCATGGCTTTCTCATCCGCAGTCGTTCGAAACGTATAGCCGTTCATTTGAAGTTGTCTATCGCAATTTGCATGCGGGGAATTCTTTTCTGACGAATCTGACCTGTATGACTCCGGTTGATACCGATCTGACTCTTTTGCAGGTGTTTGAACATGCAAAGGCCCGCTATCGGGTTTGGCTGAAAGACTGTTTTGCCTGTTTCTCTCCGGAAATATTTGTCCGTATTCAGAAGGGATATATCTATTCTTATCCGATGAAAGGTACGTTGGATGCAACCTTGCCGGATGCTGCCGGCCGCTTGCTGGCTGATGAAAAAGAGACGGCAGAACATGCGACGATTGTCGATTTGATCCGGAATGATCTAAGTCAGATTGCTACGGAGGTCTGTGTCCCCCGCTATCGTTATCTGGAAACTTTGCAGACTCATTGCGGACCGCTGCTTCAGATGAGTTCGGAGGTACGGGGACGTTTGCCGGAAAACTATCTGGAGCATCTGGGAACTTTCTTCTTCCGTCTGCTTCCTGCGGGATCGGTTACCGGGGCGCCTAAAAAGAAAACGGTGGACATAATCCATGAAGCGGAAACCGGAGAACGCGGATTCTATACGGGAGTTGCAGGATGGTTTGACGGACAGAATCTGGACAGTGCGGTGCTGATCCGTTTCCTGGAACAGACTCCCGAAGGCAGGCTGGTTTTTAAAAGTGGGGGAGGCATAACCTTCCAGAGTGATGTGAAGAGTGAGTATGAGGAAATGAAAAGAAAAGTTTATGTGCCGATTTATTGAGACCATACGCCTGGAGCATGGAAGAATCCTGCATGCCGGTTATCACAACCGGCGGTTGAACGCAACTCGCCGCGCTTGGTGGGGCGAAATGCCGGATTTGCATGTGGAAGATTATATTGTGCCGGAGTATACGGAGCGGACGCGATGCCGGATTGTTTATGGCCGTGAGATTGAGAGCGTGGAATACTTTGCTTATCAGCCCCGTCAGGTTCGCCGGCTGAGGCTGTTGGCTTGTGATACGATTGAATACCGTTACAAACAGGCAGACCGTTCCTTGCTGGATCAGCTGTATGCTTTACGGGGTGAAGCTGACGATGTGCTGATTGTACGGAACGGGCTGATTACGGATACTTCCATTGCCAATGTTGCCTTATGGGACGGACGGCGATGGGATACGCCGGCCCGTCCGTTGCTGGCTGGAACCCACCGTCAGAGGTTATTGGATCAGGGAATTATTCAGGAACGGGATATCCGGGTAGCAGATCTGCCTGCATATCGGAAAATATGCCTGTTTAATGCCATGCTCGATTTTGAAGAAGTCGTGACGGATGTCAGCCGGATTCTTATTCCACCAGCTCATAACTGCTGATCTGAATGGGCATTTTCAGGTTGGGAAGCACTTTTTCCAGCATGATGCCTTCCAGGTTGTTGTATTCGTAGCCAAAGGTCGCACGAATCCCCTGAAGTATAAACTGGGTGGCACGGTCCAGAGCAATCGGCAAACTGTCTCCTTGCATTAAGGCTCCGGTAATGACGCTGGTAAATGTATCGCCTGTGCCCGGATAATGGGCGGGCAGATACGGACAGGTTACTTTCCAGTATCGGTTTCCGTTCCGGTTGTATGCATAGACCGAAGTCATGTGCGGATTGTCGCATACGGGAACGCTGGTGACAATTACGATTTCAGGGCCTGCGTCCGACAGTTCCTTGAGATACGTTTTTAGTTCTGCATCCGATAAACTGGTCTGATGAGGTTTGTCCAGAAGAAGGAACAGTTCTGTCAAGTTAGGAGTAATGATGTCTGCATGCCGGATCAGCTGTCGCATTTCCCGTACCATTTCCTCTGTAATGCCTGTATATAAATGACCGTTGTCTCCCAATACGGGATCTGTAACAACCAGGTCTGTCGGACGGCGGAAGCGCTGGATAAAAGACTGTACGATCTGAGCCTGTTGCGCAGAGCCGAGGTAACCGGTATAAAAGGTGTCAAACTTGATATGAAGCTTTTCCCATTTTTCAATGATCTTTTTCATTTCCTCGGTCAGGTCAAGGAAAGAAAACTCCGGATACTGGGTGTGCGTGGAAAGTACGGCGGTCGGAAGGGGACAGACCTGAAAGCCCATTGTAGAAAGAATGGGAATGACTGCTGTCAGGGAAACACGTCCTACTCCGGAAAGGTCGTGCACGGCTACAATCTTTTTTACCTGGTTCTGTAACACGGCTCTATGCTCCGGCTGTTGTACGGCCGGCTTTTTACGTACCGTTTTACGTGATTTCTCCCAGGCGGCTTTCCGGGCCTCGTACTGTTCGTATTGTCGTTCGATGTAATTATCTGCCATAAGAATCGTTCATATCTTGATATTGCTTGCAAAGTTGCTAAAAATCTAGCCAATATCTAAGGGTTTGACGGAAAACTTTGTGCGGATTGGCTGCTTTTTGTACCTTTGTAACCAAATGACTAATGAAAGATCTCTTATGAATATCCAGACTATCTTAGCCAATCTGAAGATTGAGCAGTTGAATCCCATGCAGCAGGCATCATTGAAAGCCTTTCAGGAAGGACGTGATCTGATTCTCCTTTCACCGACCGGATCCGGTAAGACTTTAGCTTATTTGCTTCCTTTGGTTTCTTCACTGAAGGAAGGAGTGGATGGCGTGCAGGCAGTTGTTTTGGTTCCTTCGCGTGAACTGGCTTTGCAGATAGAGCAGGTATTCAAGGCCATGGGTACGGGCTGGAATGTTATGAGCTGTTATGGCGGACGTCCGGCGATGGAAGAACATCGTACCATGAAAGGAATACGTCCGTCTGTCATTATCGGTACGCCGGGACGAATGAACGACCATCTGGATAAGCAGAATTTTGACGCGTCGACGGTCCGTCTGCTGGTCATTGATGAGTTTGACAAATGCCTGGAGTTCGGATTCCAGGAAGAGATGGCGGAGGTCATTGGAAAACTTCCTGCTTTACGTCGCCGTTTCCTTCTTTCGGCAACCGATACGGAAGAAATCCCCCGTTTTACGGGATTGAATCAGACGGTCAAACTGGATTTCCTGAATCCGGAAGAACAGGTTTCTGAACGTTTACATATATATAAGGTGTGTTCACCGGCCAAGGATAAACTGGAAACTCTTTATAAGTTGCTTTGCTCGCTGGGCGATGCTTCTACACTTGTTTTCTGTAACCATCGTGAAAGTGTGGATCGGGCGATGAAATATCTGCATTCCCAGAAAGTTTACTGTGAAGCTTTCCACGGAGGAATGGAACAGGATGACCGGGAACGGGCCTTGTATAAATTCCGTAACGGAAGTTGTCATATCCTGATTTCAACGGATCTGGCTGCCCGCGGACTGGATATTCCGGAGATCCGGAATATTGTACATTATCATTTGCCGGTGGGTGAGGACGGATTTATCCACCGCAATGGCCGGACGGCCCGCTGGGAAGCTGAAGGTTCCGCTTATCTGATTCTTCATTCTGAAGAAAAACTGCCTTCCTGGTTACCGGAGATTTCTGAAGAATATGTCTTGCCTGAACAGCTGCCGAAACCGGCTTTGCCCAAGTTTGTGACTCTCTATATAGGAAAAGGGAAAAAGGATAAAATTAACCGGATCGACATTGTTGGTTTCCTTTCTAAAAAGGGAGGCCTGAACCGGGAAGACGTTGGACGGATAGACGTAAAAGACCATTATGCTTTTGCCGCTGTTTCTCGTGCAAAAGTAAAACAAATGTTAAAAATGATACAAAATGAAAAGATAAAGGGGGTAAAAGCTTTGATAGAACTGGCAAAATAATAACTTTGTGCTATCTTCTCATTGGCAGAAAAGGGTTTCAGCCTTTTCATACTGCGGCTTCAGACTATCTCTTCAGGCCCCAGCTTATATTCATGTGTCAATTTGTTACTTAAAATGGATGCTTGCTGGCATAAATGAAGAAATATTTTTCTTTTTGCATAAAATTATCACGAAAACTTTTGGAAGTCTAGGAATAATCACTAAATTCGCAAGTGTAAGAACTAACCCAATGTTTAACCAAAACAAACTTCCAAATGAAAAAGCATAATTTTAATGCGGGACCTTCTATCCTGCCTCGTGAGGTAATCGAAAAGACAGCTCAAGCTATACTTGATTATAATGGATCAGGACTTTCGTTGATGGAAATCAGTCACCGCGCTAAAGACTTCCAGCCTGTGGTGGATGAAGCGGTTGCGCTGTTTAAGGAACTTCTGAATATTCCGGAAGGTTATTCGGTTTTGTTCCTGGGCGGAGGTGCAAGCATGGAGTTCTGTATGGTTCCTTATAACTTCCTCGAAAAGAAAGCAGCTTATCTGAATACGGGAACATGGGCCAAGAAAGCACTCAAAGAAGCGAAAGCTTTTGGTGAAGTGGTGGAAGTGGCTTCTTCCGAAAAGGATGGCTTTACTTATATTCCGAAGAACTATGAAGTTCCGGCTGATGTGGACTATTTCCATATAACTACGAACAATACGATCTATGGTACGGAATTGCATGCTGATCCTGATGTAAATGTTCCATTGGTGGGCGATATGTCTTCTGATATTTTCTCCCGTCCGGTAGATGTATCGAAGTATATTTGTATTTATGGCGGTGCACAGAAGAATCTGGCTCCGGCCGGTGTGACTTTCGTCATTGTGAAAGACGATGCGCTGGGTAAAGTTTCCCGTTATATTCCGACCATGTTGAACTACAAGACTCACGTAGAAAAAGGTTCTATGTTCAATACTCCTCCGGTAGTTCCTATTTATGCAGCTCTTCAGACCTTGCGCTGGATTAAAGCACAGGGCGGTGTAGAGGAAATGCAGCGTCGCGCTAAAGTTCGTGCGGAGATGTTGTATGCAGAAATAGACCGTAACAAATTGTTCCGCGGAACAGTTACGGATAAAGGTGACCGTTCACTGATGAATATTTGCTTTGTCATGGCCGATGAATATAAGGATCTGGAAGCAGAATTCCTGAAATTTGCGACAGAGAAAGGCATGGTCGGCATCAAGGGACACCGTTCAGTAGGCGGATTCCGTGCTTCCTGTTACAATGCAATGCCGGTAGAAAGTGTACAGGCACTGATTGACTGCATGCAGGAATTTGAAAAAATGCATTGATCTTATCGCCTGATAAGGATTTTGACATCCGTTACCGCAGGTGGTAACGGATGTCTTCTACTATTGAAATTCACTTTATCTCTTGTAACTCTTAAATTATTTTTCTATGAAAGTTTTAGTTGCCACAGAAAAACCGTTTGCCAAGGTAGCGGTTGACGGTATTCGTTCAGAAATAGAAGCAGCCGGTTATGAATTGGCTTTGCTTGAAAAATATACTGAAAAAAGTCAGTTGCTGGATGCGGTAAAAGATGCTGATGCTTTGATTATCCGTAGCGATATTATAGACGAAGAAGTATTGAATGCTGCTGGGCAATTGAAAATCGTGGTGCGTGCAGGTGCCGGATATGATAATGTCAGTCTGGAAGCAGCCACAGCTCATCATGTTTGCGTAATGAATACGCCGGGACAGAATTCAAATGCCGTGGCAGAACTGGCATTTGGTTTCATGGTAATGGCTGTACGTAACTTCTATGACGGAAAGTCAGGTACGGAGTTGAAAGGCAAAAAACTGGGTATTCATGCTTATGGTAATGTCGGACGGAATGTTGCACGTATTGCCAAAGGTTTTGGAATGGATATTTACGCATACGATGCTTATTGTCCGAAAGAAGCCATGGAAGCTGATGGCGTGAAGCCGGTTGATTCTCCGGAAGTTCTATATTCCACTTGTGATATTGTATCTTTGCACATTCCTGCTACCGCTGAAACAAAGAACTCCATTAATTATGATTTGGTGAATCTGATGCCGAAGAATGGTTTGCTGGTCAATACAGCCCGAAAAGAAGTCATTAATGAAGCAGATCTGCTCCGTCTGATGAACGACCGTGCTGATTTGAAATATATAACTGATATTATGCCGGTTCATCATGATGAATTTGCAGATCATTTCCCGGGACGTTATTTTTCTACTCCCAAGAAGATGGGTGCTCAGACAGCTGAAGCCAATATCAATGCAGGTATTGCTGCCGCCCGTCAGATTGTAGGATTCCTGAAAGATGGATGTGAAAAATACCGTGTAAATAAGAAATAAGTACTTCATAAATGTTGCCATGAGAATGAATGAAAATGAGAAGCGCATTCTGCTTCCTTTGGCCGTGGGCAATACGCTGTTATTGATCTCTTCTCTTTGTAAATCGCAATTGGGCGAGTTTGGAGATGGCCTATTATGCGGGATGACATTGATGTGTTATATCTATGCATTTATTCTCATGGTAGTTTTTTTCAGAAATAATTTGAAACATTATGGCAATCGTTAAACCCTTTAAAGGTATACGTCCTCCCAAAGATTTGGTTGAACAGGTCGCTTCGCGTCCTTATGATGTGTTGAATTCAGCTGAGGCTCGTGCAGAAGCGGCTGGTAATGAAAAGTCGCTTTATCACATCATCAAGCCGGAAATTGATTTCCCGGAAGGAACAGATGAACATGATCCGCGGGTGTATGGCAAGGCTGCCGAGAATTTCCTGAAGTTTCAGGAGAAAGGATGGCTGGTACAGGACAAGAAAGAATGTTATTATATTTATGCCCAAACCATGAATGGCAAAACACAGTATGGTTTGGTCGTTGGTGCTTATGTTCCTGATTACATGAATGGAGTAATCAAGAAACATGAACTGACCCGTCGTGACAAGGAAGAAGACCGCATGAAGCATGTGCGCGTAAACAATGCCAATATCGAGCCGGTATTCTTTGCTTATCCGGATAATGATGTGCTGGATGCAGTTGTTGCGAAATATACGTCTCGCCAGCCGGAATATGATTTCATTGCACCGGGAGATGGCTTCGGTCATACATTTTGGGTAATTGATGAAGATGCCGATATTGCAGCCATTACGAAAGCATTCGAACAGATGCCTGCCTTGTATATTGCCGACGGACATCATCGCAGTGCTGCGGCAGCATTGGTCGGGGCGGAGAAGGCCAGACAGAATCCCAATCATAAAGGGGATGAGGAATACAACTATTTCATGGCTGTTTGTTTCCCTGCCAGTCAGCTGACAATCATTGATTATAACCGGGTGGTGAAAGATTTGAACGGTCTGACTCCGGCTCAGTTCCTGGATGCGCTGCGAAAACATTTTGACGTGGAAGAAAAAGGCACGGAAATCTATAAACCGGCTGCTTTGCATAATTTCTCTCTTTATCTTGACGGAAAATGGTATAGCCTGACAGCCAAACCGGGAACGTATGATGATCATGATCCGATTGGAGTACTTGATGTAACAATCTCTTCCAATCTGATTCTTGATGAGATCCTGGGCATAAAAGACCTGCGTTCTGACAAACGGATTGACTTCGTAGGCGGTATTCGTGGTCTTGGTGAATTGAAGAAACGGGTTGACAGCGGTGAGATGAAGATGGCGCTGGCCCTTTATCCAGTATCCATGAAGCAATTGATGGATATTGCTGATACAGGAAATATCATGCCGCCCAAAACAACCTGGTTTGAACCGAAATTGCGTTCTGGATTAGTGATTCATAGGTTAGATTGATTGTTTCAAGAAAACAAAATGCGGATTCTTGCCTGAGCCGTCAGACGACTTTGTGTAAGATCCGCATTTCTTGTTGGGGGATTTTCATTACCTTTGCGCTATGGAAGATACTTATAGAACAATCGAGGAAATGGCCGAGTCAGTTTATACTGAAAAGCGCAGCAAATTTATTGCCATTGCGCTTCCGGTGCGTACACTGACCGATGTGAAGAATTATCTGGAAGAATATCAGAAGAAATACTATGATGCCCGTCATGTATGCTATGCATATATGCTGGGACCGGCCCGTAAGGATTTTCGGGCCAATGATAATGGAGAGCCTTCAGGAACGGCAGGAAAACCGATTCTGGGGCAGATCAATTCCAATGAGTTAACCGACATTCTGGTTATCGTGGTACGGTATTTTGGGGGGATCAAACTGGGAACAAGCGGATTGATCGTAGCATATCGTACTGCTGCGGCACAGGCACTGGCCGAAGCTCGTGTAATCGAAAAAACAGTAGATGAGCAGGTGACCGTGGCCTTTGAATATCCGTTTATGAATGATGTGATGAGGATCGTTAAGGAAGAATCGCCTGAGATTGTAGAACAGTCATACGATATGGATTGTCTGATGACCTTGCGGATCCGGAAATCGCAGATGGACAAACTCCGTTCACGTCTTGAAAAGGTAGAAACGGCCAGGTTTGTGGAGGTGTAACAGTTTTGTAATACATTTGACATACCTGTTTTATCTGACTCAGATACCTTTGCCGCCAGAATAAAAAGACATAATCAATGAGAAAAATTGCATCTGTGCTGCTGGCGGCATTAACCATAGCCTCTGCAAGCGCCCAAGACTGGAAACAGTATCTGCCGGAAGTCCATGGAACGGTTCGGGGAAAATATGAGTATCAGACTTCCACTGATGAACAGCGTTTTCAAGTTCGTAACGCCCGAGTCAGTTTGGACGGAAAAGTACATTCCTTGGTAAGCTATAAAGCTGAAATTGACCTTTCTGATGAAGGACAAATCAAGATGTTGGATGCCTTTGCGCGTGTAACTCCTTTGGAAGATTTCAAAATCACTGTCGGACAGATGCGTGTTCCTTTCACTATTGATGCACATCGTTCTCCACATCAGCAATATTTTGCCAACCGTTCGTTTATTGCCAAGCAGGTAGGTAATGTCCGTGATGTCGGTGCAACCGTAGGCTATTCCATGGATGAAGGTTTTCCTTTTATCCTTGAGGGAGGACTGTTCAGCGGTTCGGGACTGACGGCCCAGAAAGAATGGCACCGTGTTCTGTGCTATTCGGCCAAGTTGCAGCTGATGCCGTGGAAAGATTATAATCTGACGCTGAGTACGCAGCGTATCCGTCCGGAAAATGTAAACATTTATATGTACGATATCGGTACCTATTATAAATGGAATAACTGGCATTTTGAGGTTGAAGGATTGTATAAACGCTATGCACATGATTCTTTCCAGGATGTATGGGCTGTAGATGCCTTTGTCAATTACGACTGGTTTATTCAGAAGAAGAAATTCCCGTTCAAGAAGATTTCCTTCCTGGCTCGTTTCGACTATATGGGCGATCACAGTGATGGTACGCTTAATGAGGACGGTCAGATGTATATCACCGATTATGAACGCAAGCGTGTTACCGGTGGTCTGACTTTCAGCTTCGGTAAACCGTTCCAGGCAGATTTACGCTTAAACTATGAAAAGTATTTCTACGATAACCAGGCATTGGCCAAAGCTTCAGAGCAGGATAAACTGGTGGTAGAAATGATGGTTCGCTTCTAAAGAATCACACACAAAAAAGGCTTCGGCGTTTTGATGTGAACGTTTCGACGTTTGTGTCAAAACGCCGAAACGTTTTTTTAAAAGCCCTCGGGCTTTTTTTTATGCTCTGAATCCGATACGTGCAGAAGCTTTCAGTTTCAGAGGATAACATTCCTGGAAGCGTTGGGCGGCAGAGGTAATATCACAAGCTTCGATGGTGCAGAACAACTTCCGGCTGGAGATATCGGGGTGGGGAAGCGACATAATTCTCCGGGCCATACTCTTGAGAATTCCCTGGTTGATCAGGTTGTGTATCCAGCGTCCGTTTCCGAAATATTCATCACGTTGGGCAGAAGCCTCTCTGACCAGAAGTTCCAGTTGCCGGTCAGCTTCCGGTGTGAGAATGAAGTTCCGCTGCTGCAGTGAGCGGTGAGCCATTTCCAACAGTTCTTCAGCTGTGTAATCATCGAAGTAGAACCGGAGAGGAAAACGGTCTTTCAGTCCCGGATTACTTTGAAGCAGGATGCGCATTTTGTCTTCATAGCCTGCCAGAATAATGATCATGTCCGGATTGGGTTCGGAAAGAACCGTTAACAGAGCCTGAATGACTTCCTTGCCATAGTCCTTTGAATAGGTATCCTTTTCGATCAGGGTGTAGGCTTCATCTATAAACAGAACTCCGCCGCGGGCCTTGTCAATGACTTCTTTCATCTTTTTTTCCGTTTGGCCGATATATTCCCCGACAAGGTCGGTACGTGATACTTCCACGGTGTGTCCGCTGGAGAGAACTCCAATGTAATGATACATTTTCCCTACCAGCCGGGCCACTGTTGTCTTGCCTGTTCCGGGGTTCCCCAGAAAGAGCATGTGATGACGGTTTTCTGTACCTGAATCCAGGGAAAGATCTTTACGCCTTTGCAGAAAGCAGGCCATCATCCGGGCCTCTGCCATATCTTCCTTTACGCGATGGAGACCGACCATCTCCTGTAATTCCAGCTCGGCGGCACAAGGGGCATTGAAATTCCGGCTCTGCGAAGGAGGATTGGTGGGATCATCGAAAGGCAGAGGGGTATCAAAAGGAAGCGACTCAGAACTGTCGGGATCAGACTCCGGAGGAAGGATGTGAAAGGTGGTTTCATCTGTAAAAAGGCTTTCGAAGGCCTGGCATTCCTGAAACAGGCTGCTGATATATTCACATTTTCCATGGAAGATGTATACGGGATCTTGAGGAGCTCTGTTCCTGATCAGGTCTGCCGCTCGGGTGAGGATAATGGCTTTCTGTGAATTGATCTCCAGATCACCTATCTCTATAATGATGACTTTTTTCCGGGCCGTTTTCTGTTTCAGCTGTTTCCAGGTAATGTCTCCGGCCATCAGCTCCTTGAGGGAAAGACTGAAACGGTCGTCTACGTTTGAACCGGTGAAATAGTTTGACAGTATAAAGAAGGTGAAAGCTTTGGCCAGAAGTGTCCGACTGCTGTCTACAAGCAAACAAGGAAGAATCTGAGCAGGATCAGCATATATACGGAAACGTCTGATAAGTTCCTGAACGGGAAGCGTCTTGAATTTCCCTTCATACAGTTTAGGCCACCAGGTGGTATTGCACAGCTGTTCTGCGAAGAATTTCTGATCCGGATGCAAACGTATGTTTTCCAGTCTGGTTCTGCTCCATTTCTCGTACTTGTTTTCTGGGGAAAGAGCAGCATACCATTGTGGGTATCCATTCCGGAAGATAAAAACATGATACAGACTTTCATCCCAAAAACTGTCGGAAACCAGTTGGAAACGTATTTTCAGAGGAGTTTTCCGGGAAGAAAATTTCCGTGAGTCACTTCCTGTCAACTGGTAATCGGCCGAGTAAATGCGTACGTCCAGTTCGTTTGTATCTGTAAGAGGTTCGTCAGAAATTATTTCAACAACCAGCTGGTTGCAGGCATATTCAGGACCGGTGAGGCTTTCATCGAATGAGCGCATGGCTCGTAAAACAAGATTTTTCATAAGCAACAAATGAATTAATGAATGAATAATTGAAAAGATAAAATTGACCGCCGCGGGAAGCAGTATATCCGCGGTCGTGCAAAAGAAACCCCTGCTTCCCCGTTGAAGAAGAGGTTAAGAACTCGTACGTCAAAGAGCACAACAATCCCTGCCACTCCCGTCAGTGGCTTTGATCGATGGAAATACGTTTGGTTGCCAAATCCCTTAGTCAGGGAGCCAGCAGGACGTAACCGATCATTTGTTGTTCAACTTTGACTTTCATTTGTTGTTTATTTTTAAGGAAAGCTTCCGCCTGTAGAAAAATAGGGAAGCAGATATATGGACAAAATTAGAAAATGTTTTCGAGTCTGACAATGGTTCTGTCATATTTTTCTTATCTTTACCTGAAAAACAGAAAGTCATGTTAGCTTATACATATATAGAAAAAGGCCGGTTCTCGATGTTGGAGAAGCCTGTTCCGGAGTTAAAGGATCCGTGTGATGCCCTGGTACGTGTCACGCTCGGAAGTATCTGTACCAGTGATCTGCATATCAAGCATGGAAGTGTTCCCCGTGCTGTTCCGGGCATTACGGTGGGGCATGAGATGGTAGGAATTGTTGAGCAGGTAGGTTCCGGAGTTACTACGGTTAAGCCTGGTGATCGGGTAACGGTGAATGTGGAAACATTCTGTGGCGAGTGCTTTTTCTGTCAGAAAGGATATGTAAATAATTGTGAGGATCCGGATGGAGGATGGGCTTTGGGCTGTCGCATTGACGGAGGACAGGCCGAGTATGTACGTGTGCCCCATGCAGATCAGGGATTGAACCGGATTCCGGATGGAGTGACCGACGAACAGGCTTTGTTTGTAGGGGATATTCTGGCTACCGGATTTTGGGCAGCGCGTATCTCGGAGATTACGCCGGACGATACAGTCCTTATTATAGGAGCAGGCCCGACTGGAATTTGTACGTTGCTTTGCGCAATGCTGAAACATCCGCGCCGCATTATTGTGTGCGAAAAATCGGAACAGCGGGCTTGTTTTGTGCGTGCGCATTATCCGGATGTAGAAGTGACAGATCCGGACAACTTTCTGTCTTTCGTAAAATCACACAGTGAGCATGGAGGAGCTGATGTGGTCATTGAAGTTGCAGGGGCTGATGATACTTTCCGGCTGGCCTGGGAGGCAGCCCGTCCGAATGCGACTGTCACCGTTGTGGCTCTGTACGATCGTCCGCAGGTTCTTCCGCTTCCCGATATGTATGGCAAGAATCTGACCTTCAAGACAGGTGGAGTAGACGGATGTGACTGTGCGGAGATTCTCCGTCTGATTGCAGAAGGAAAGATTGATACTACGCCGCTGATTACCCATCGTTTTCCGCTTGACCGGATAGAAGAAGCCTATCATATTTTTGAGAACCGTCTGGACGGGGTGATCAAAATAGCCATTACGGAACGTAGCCGTTAGTCAGCATTTCTTACCGGCCGTTTCAGAGCAGTCCTGTGTGCTGGATGTAGGCCATGAACTGTTCTTTGTAATTCTCTCCGATGGGTATATATGTATCTTTCCCGAAAAGAATCCGGAAGCGGGAAACTTCGGTAATTTGATGCAGATTGACAATGTAGGAGCGGTGTACACGCATGAAATAAGGGGGAAGCAGGGTTGAGAATTTCTGCAGGCTGTTCAACGTGATGACCGGTTTGTTCCGGTCTTCCAGGTATATGCAGATATACTCACTCATGCTTTCAATGTAAATAATCTTATCTATATTGATGCGTATCATCTTGTACTCACTTTTTACGAAAAGTGTGCGCTCCTTGTCATCCCAGTCTGTTTGTGCCTGTGATGTGTTGTGGGCCATGCTATACATTTTCCTGGCCTTTTCAGCAGCTTTCAGGCAGTCTCCCAGATCGAATGGTTTCATCAGGTAATCAACGGCATTCAGCCGGAATCCCTCAATGGCATATTCGGAGTAGGCCGTTGTGAAGATAATCATCGGTGCCTGAGGGAGTGAACGTACGAATTCGATTCCATTCAGGTCGGGCATATTGATATCCACAAAAAGCAGGTCGATGGTGTGGCTGGCCAGTACTTTACTGGCCTGATGTGCATCCTGGCAGGAAGCTATCAGTTTCAGGAATGGGATGCGTGAGATATAGCCGGCCAGTTGGGCCAGAGCCAGTGGTTCATCGTCAACAATCAGACAGTTCATCATGACAGGAAAGGAATAATAAGTAAAACTTCAAAACAATTTTCGCTCTCATTGGTGGTGAATGTATAGTTGTTTCCATACAACAGATGAAGCCTTTTCTTGATATTGTCTATACCGATTCCATGATAGGCATCTTTGTGGGCATGTGTATGTTTGCTGTTCTTGCAATTAAAGATGACACCCTCGTCTGCCAGTTCGATGCGTACTTCAATAAAGGAAGGCTCCTGATAACTCACGCCATGCTTGAAAGCGTTTTCCAACAGGGATATGAAAAGCAGGGGAGGTATCTGTACGCAGGGAACAACGACAGGAAACTCTGTGCGTATGTTCAGATTGTCGATATACCGGAGCTTCATCAAGGCTATGTAATTCTCCAGGAACTGTATTTCGTGTTCCAGTGAAATCTGGTTCTTGTTTGCCTCGTAAAGAACGTATCTCATCAGCTTGGAAAGTTCAATAATGGTTTTCTTGGCCTGTTCTGTATTGAGATCCACCAAAGCATATATATTGTTGAGAGTATTCATAAAGAAGTGCGGGTTGAGCTGGTACTTCAGGTATTGCAGCTCTGACTCCAGCCGCTGGCGTTCCAGATCTTTCAGCATTTCATCATCGCGCAGAGATTTCAGAAAAAGCCGGATGGAAAGATTAAATCCAACCAGCAGGACCGCAATCGCAATATGAATGGCCTGGAACGGAGGACGGATAGGAGGGCGTCCGTTCTCTGAATCCGGCATTAACGGAAGCTGGGGGAGCGGCAGCCACGATTCAGCAGGTTCAAAAGTTCTTTCTTTTTGTCCTTGGAGGGGTGGTTGTGGATGCAGGGCTTCCAGCCATCCTGGCATATACAGGAAAAGGATGCCGATTGTAAAGATCACGGCAAGCATGTATCTGACATAGTATTTTTTCAGAAACAGTTGCGGGATAAGCAGGAAGTTATGGATAAGAAACAGTACAAAGAAAGGCAATACCAGCATTCCTGTTTCAAGAATGACGTTTTTCAGTTCTCCGGCTTGCAGCGTATGATCGTCGTCTAACAGCAGGTTGATGGGTGGAATGCACAAAATGAGCAGCCACATGGAAAGATAGATAACTTGTTCCAGCAGTTGTTGTTTTTGCAGATATTTCATTATAGTCTATTTTTGTTCGCTACAAATTTAGGCTCATAATGAGGTGGCTGCAATAAAAATCGGCGAACGGAATGATTTTACAGACAAACCTGTACTATTTAATATTTTTTTCTTTTTCTATTTTGGCCCTTGTCTCCTCTTCGGGAGTTGGCTGATAAAATGAGGAGTTGGAATATTATCCCATTGAGAAAAAACATTTGGGTGAGGCCTACACGGAATATGTGGACAACAATGTGCAGTCGGAAAGTTCGGGTGATTATATTGTTTTGAATTTTTACCCGGAAGAGATAACCGATTTATCGTATGTTACCTATAATGAGTCTTCGTGTTCGTTTCATATTTATCGGGGCAGTACCAATAAGTATGTAATATCCTGGGACTACGATACGGATGGAAGTTATGTAGAGGTTCAATATATGCAGAATGGTTTCTGGTATACCATCAATGACCAGCAACATTCCGGAGAGTATACCTTGTTGGCGAATGATGGTATGGGAGTCCGCATGCGGATTCAGAGTGGAGGAGTTACAGTTCATCGCTTCAATATCCGTGAAGCCGGTGAAGAATAATGGCATTATTTTGTTTCATTATAAGTTTCTTTGTAGTTTCGGCAGACTGTCCGCGTTCCGATGTCGTTCGGAGGTGATGCGGGCAGCTGCCTTTACAAAGAGTAAGCGGCCTGAGTGGCCGAAAAGAAGTTTAGAGAGGATTTCTCTGGGTAATTTTTAAAAGATATTCGGAAAAGACCAGCGCAGATTTCTTGCGATAGCTTCCTTGGGGCCAGAACAGGCATCCTTGTGAGGAGAGGCTGTCAGCACAAAGAATGGGAATTTGTTTCAGATTGGCTTCACCCCGGACGGCGGCCTGTGTCAATATCGTAGCCCATTGTCCTCCCGATAATGTATGAATAATGGTGTGTACATCATCCATTTCAATTCCGATAGTAGGTTTAAGCTGGTTTTGCCGGAACAGTTCATCTACTTTTTTTCTTGTGGCAAATCCTTTTTCCGGTAAGATCAGAGGAGTCTGTGCCAGCCGTTTTAAGGTAATTGACGATAAGTTAGCCATGGCGTGTGACTGATGCACGATAAAACAAAGCCTTGATGAAAATAGTGGCAAGGTTTCAAACTGTGCAGCGTGATTGTCCGGTTTGAAAGAAAGTACAAAGTCCAGATCGTTTTCTTCCAGTCTTTTCAGAAGCTCTTCAGAAGTCGCAAATCTGATATCAACTTTAATCTTAGGATATATTTTAGTAAACTGATTCAGTGTTGCAATCAGCAATGGGCTCATGCTGTAAGTCACTCCGATATGGAGACTGCCCGTTTCTATCCCCTTCAGATCGCGGATGATCTGTTTGCCGTTTTCGGCATCCTGTATTGCCTTATGCGCATAAGGTAAAAATGCGACTCCTGCTTCCGTGGGAATAACTCGTTTTCCGACACGGTCAAAAAGTAATACATCCAATTCATTTTCCAGCTGCTTGATTTGTTGTGACAGTGTACTTTGAGATATATGTAGCGCCCGGGCTGCTTCCGAAAAGTTTTGCAATTCGCAAGCCTGTTTGAAGTATTTCAGTTGTCTTAATTCCATTTTTAATCGTTTTTCTCTATTGTTCTTATCGAAAAAATGATTTTTGCAAATATAGATGAATATTTTGTTTCAGCCTATATTTGCTCCAAACCAGATGAAAATTAAATGTTTAATGAAAGCTACAGTATTATATTACAGTCGTCGAGGAAAGACGGCCGGTTATGCTCGTGAAATAGCGATGTATTTATGGTCCAAGGGGCTGGATGTCAGTTTGAGCTCCTTGACAGACTATGATCCGGAGAAACTGTCAGGAACAGATTTCCTGTTTACCGGATGCTGGACTTGTGGATGGTTTGTAATCGGGCAGCATCCACATCGTCGCTGGAAGGAGTTCAGCCGGAAACTTTCGGGAGTAATACCAGCCGACCGGACTCTTCTTTTCACAACATATAAGTTTCGTACCGGTTCTCTTTTTGGACAGATGAAAAAGACTTTGCATATTCCCCGTTCTGTCCGGGTTCCATGTCTGAGCTCCAAAACAGGATTTCTGACAAAGGAAGATAAAGAATTGCTGGATCAGTTTATTCATTCATAATCTATTCATAACCCTTAAAAACAACATTTATGGAAAGTAAGAAATTAACGAGTGCTTCAGGTGCTCCTGTTGCAGACAATCACAATGTTGCTACTGCCGGCCGGAGAGGTCCGATGCTTCTGCAGGACGTATGGTTTCTTGAAAAGTTAGCTCATTTTGACCGTGAGGTAATTCCTGAACGCCGGATGCATGCCAAGGGTTCCGGTGCTTTTGGAAAATTTACGGTAACTCACGATATTACTTCTTATACGAAGGCAGCCTTGTTTTCTCAGATAGGAAAAGAGACAGAGGTTTTTGTCCGTTTTTCCACAGTGGCCGGTGAACGTGGTGCGGCAGATGCGGAACGTGATATCCGTGGCTTTGCAATTAAATTCTATACGGAGGAAGGAAACTGGGATCTGGTCGGTAATAATACTCCTGTCTTCTTTTTGCGGGATCCCTTGAAATTTCCTGATTTGAATCATGCCGTGAAGCGCGATCCGAGAACCAATATGCGCAGTCCGCGCAATAACTGGGATTTCTGGACTTTGCTTCCTGAAGCTCTTCATCAGGTAACGATTACCATGAGCGACCGGGGAATTCCGGCGTCCTACCGGCACATGCATGGATATGGAAGCCATACTTTCTCTTTCATCAATGCGGAAGGCAAACGCACCTGGGTGAAATTCCATCTGCATACAAAGCAGGGGATTAAGAATCTGACGGATCAGGAAGCAGAAGCAATCATTGCCAAGGACCGTGAAAGTCATCAGCGGGATTTGTATGAGAATATTGAGCAGGGAAATTTCCCTCAGTGGACCATGTATGTACAGTTGATGACGGAGGAACAGGCTGCCGAATGTCCTTTTAATCCGTTTGATCTGACTAAGGTCTGGTCACAAAAGCAATATCCTCTTATTGAAGTGGGCGTATTGGAACTGAACCGTAATCCGGAAAACTATTTTGCCGATGTAGAACAGGCAGCCTTTAATCCGGCCAATGTGGTTCCGGGTATCAGTTTCTCTCCGGACCGTATGCTTCAGGGACGTCTTTTCTCTTATGGTGATGCACAACGTTATCGTCTGGGCGTAAATCATTATCAGATTCCGGTAAACCGCAGCCGTTGTCCTTTCCTGAATATGTATCATCGGGATGGTCAGATGCGTGTGGACGGAAATCATGGTTCTACTTTGGGCTATGAGCCGAACAGCTATGGTGAATGGCAACATCAGCAGGAATATAAAGAACCTCCTTTGGAGTTGGACGGAGCCGCTTATCAGTGGGATTTCAGAGAAGACGATTCTGATTACTATTCTCAACCGGGTGATCTGTTCCGTCTGATGACGCCGGCCCAGCAGCAGGTGTTGTTTGAAAATACGGCACGGGCGATGGGAGATATTCCGGAAGAAATCAAGATCCGTCATATCCGGAATTGTACAAAGGCTGATGAAAATTATGGTAAGGGCGTGGCTAAAGCTCTTGGAATGGATTGGGAACGTTTAGACTTACGCTGATTGGAAATGTAAATGGTCTGAAAGCTGAGTGGCTTTCGGGCCATTTTTATTCCTGTCGACCGGATCCTGAAATATGTAATGGCCGTTTTCAGTGATCGGATAATACAAAAAAATAGTACTATTCTTTCATTTCTTATCAATATTCTTCCAGATCAGCAGTATTTAAAAAATAGACTTGCTATGAAAACTTGATTTTTTTATCTTTGGATAGCAGTTTATGATATGTCAAAGATAAAATCTAAGTGTATGAGATATTTATTAGTCTGTATTTTATTGTTAGTACCATATTTGTCTTGGGGAAGAGATAATGATATTGCTTTCTTCCGGTATTATTATGATGAATTGGATCTTCCTCAAACCACAATTCTGAAAATAGATCAGGATTCAAAAGGATATATATGGCTGGCAACGAGCAGAGGAGTATACCGGTTTGACGGTAATGAAGCGGTTGCCCTGTCTGAAATATGTCCGGAAGCTCATTCTTTGTTTGACATTTATACATCATGGATAATGATTGATAAGAATGATAAGTTATGGATGGGGAATGGGTATATCTATGATTTGAATGAAGGAAAGTTGTATAAGAATTCTGTGATAGGAGGAAATCTTGTTGATGCTCCTGTTCTGGAGGATTCCGGATGTGTGTGGTTTAATTGTTATGATAAGTTTGTGAGATACGATAGTAAAACCAATGAAGTCTGTTCTGTAAATGCGGCTGTCGGTACCGGTTTTACTAAGTCAGAGCATTACGTCTGGGGAGTGGAGAATGCTCGGGAACTCGTAAGAATGTATTGGGCGGATAACAATATATCCTTTGTGAAATATAGCCTTCCCCAAGGGATTGCCAATGATATAAGTGTCTTATATGCTGTAAGTGATTATGAACTTCTGATCGGAACAAAATCAAAAGGCTTGTGGATATATGATGTACGTTTGATGAATTCCAGACAGATTTTTCAGGAGAGTTATATTCGGGATATTCTGTGCTTCTCTCCGTCAGTTTATTGGGTGGCAACAGAGAATGGTATCTATATGTATAATATGGATAAGAATGAGATTAGACATTGGGGGAAAGATCCACATGATATCTATGCTATACAGGATCATGCCATTTATACCTTCTTTAAAGATGCAGAAGGAGGTGTGTGGTGCGGAAGCTATTTTAGAGGATTGTCTTATGTTCCTAATGCATTGTGTAATTTTAAGAATTACAGACCCAGTAAAAGATATTCCGGGCTGGAAGGAACTGTAGTCCGCGAGTTGTGTAAAGACAATGATGGAAATCTGTGGATAGGAACGGAGGACCATGGGGTAAACTGTTTTGATGTTTCTGCTGAGCGTTTTGAGAATTACTCAAAGTCTCACGGACTTAATACAAATAATATTCACGGGCTTTGTATAGATAATGATTTGCTCTGGTGTGGCAGCTTTGACAGTGGAATCGATCTTTTTGATATGAAGAAGAAAAAGATCGTGCATTCGTTCAGAGCTGGCGATGGAAAGAGTAATCTTAAATCGAATTTTGTATTCACAATCTTGAAAACACGGGCAAATGATATTTGGATAGGTACGGATACCGGTGTTCAGATTTATAATAGAGAAAATAACAGTTTTAGTGATCCGATAAAAGGAATAAGGATTTGCAGCCAGTTATATCAGGATCATAAGAATAATATTTGGGTAGTATGTTCCAATGAGTTGATCTGTGTTTCTGAAGAACAGGAAATAGTCGGTCGATACTCTTTAGATTCAGGACTGATTCAGTCTGTAATGGAAACCCGTAATCACGAAATCTGGGTTGCAACTTCACTGGGTATTTCCCGCCTTGATCTCTCAAAAAAGATGTTTGTCAATCATATTCTTTCAGAACAAAATGCTTCAACAAATTATGCTTTCCGTATTCTGGAAGATGAACAGGGATATTTATGGGTATCAACAGGGTATGGTTTGGTACGGTATCAGCCTCAGACCGGAACTTCGTATGTCTTTACAACCTTGGAGGGATTGTCCGAGAACAGATTCAATGTCAGCTCGTCCCTTGAAAGTGATGGCTTCTTTTATTTTGGGACAATTAACGGATTTATTGCTTTTGATTCGAATACTTTTGCTTCCAACCGGTCAATTCCCAAGCCCAAGTTGTCGAAAATAATTTGTAAGGGTGTGAATACGGAACGTACTATATATGAGGGATCTGATGGTATAGGTCCGGTAAACTATACGGAAAACAGTTTGACATTTGAATTCAGTCCTTTAACTTATACTGCTCCTGAGGCTTTGCGTTATCGTTATTGTCTGGAACCTGTGGATAAGGGGTGGCATGTACAGCAGGGCAGTTACTCTTTTACTTATCCTAGTTTGTCTCCCGGAAAATATATTCTCAGGTTTCAGTCTACTGATTATAATGGCGAATGGACCCATAATGAAACTGTTTATAAGATTGAAATAAAGCCTCCTTTTTATTTTTCCTGGTGGGCGAAGCTATTATATTGTGTACTGGCTTTTGTTGTACTTTTTTATGTGTTGTATAAATGGCAGGAGCAAATCAGAAAAAGGCAGAAGAACCATATACAGGAGGTAAAGGATGCAACAGAAAAGGAATTATATCATACAAAAATCAATTTCTTTACAACAATTGTACATGAGATACGGACACCGCTGACATTGATTAAAGCTCCTTTGGAAAAAGAACTGGAGAAGAATCAGAGTGAGAATTTGCTGTTGGTTGAGAAAAATGTTGAACGTTTACAGAGTTTATGCACCCAGTTGCTTGATTTTCGTAGAATAGAATCAGAACATTTGCAACTGAACTTCGTAAAAACAAATATTTCGGATCTGTTAAAGGGAATACTGTATCGTTTTTCTGCTCAGATTATTCAAAACAATTTAAAGTGTGAGGATAACCTGGAAACTATGATTTTTGAGGCTCCCGTTGACAGAGAGGCTTTGACAAAGATTGTTAGTAACATGTTGGCCAATGCTGTTAAGTATGCAAGTCAGGTTATTAAGATAGAACTTGGCATTGCTGGCAATAATTTTTATTTGATTATCAGCAATGATGGTGTTCTCATAGACAGAAATGACAGGAATAAGATTTTTAATATGTTCTACAGGACTGAACAGGCTGAGAAGAAAGTTGGTTCGGGGATAGGACTGGCATTTTGCCGGTCTTTGGCTGAAATGCATAATGGAAGTCTTGAACTGATTGACAGAAACGATTATACCAGTTTTAAACTGACATTGCCATTGAAACAGCAGGTCGTATTTTCCATTGAATCTGTTATAGATGATACGGATGTTGCGGAACTACCGGTTCCGGATTCACCGGAAGTTTCAGGAGAAACAATTCTTGTAGTAGAGGATGAGCCGGAACTTCGTAATTTCCTGAAAGATTCTTTGTCAGACTTATACAATGTTCGTGTGGCTTCAAATGGACTTAAAGCCATGGAAATCATAGAAAAAACGCCGGTGTCAATTGTAATTACGGATGTGATGATGCCTAAAATGGATGGTTGTGAACTCTGTCGTACGATTAAGAATCGGGTGGAATTGTGTGGTATTCCAATCGTTATGCTGACTGCAAAGAATACGGTTGAGGCTAAACTTGAAGGTTATATGGCTGGAGCAGAAGAGTATATTGAGAAGCCTTTCTCTATGAAATATCTGTTGGCTAGAATAGCAGCCATTATCGAAAAGAGAAAGAAAGCGGCTGAGAAAAACTTTGTGTCACAGGCTATACCACAGATGTGTAGTCTGGAGAATAATGTAGATTCAGCTCTTGTTGAAAAATTCCGGAAACTGGTCGATGAGAATTTAATGAGTGATAAGCTGAATATTCCGTTCTTATGTGAACAGTTAGGTATGAGCCAGACGACTTTTTTCCGTAAGATGAAAAATGTTCTTGATGTTTCTCCCAATGATTATATACGTATTGCGAGGATTGAACGTGCTGCAAAGGTTTTGCTTGAAAGTGATGATGTGCGTATATCTGACGTAGCCTATGAATTCGGGTTCTCCAGTCCGAGTTATTTTACCCGTTGTTTTATTCAGCATTATGGAATGTCTCCTAAAGATTATATTCTTCGGAAAAAATGTGAGTCAAAGGAAGTTTAAGATGTGATGGTAGAGGTTTGTCCTGGTGTGGATTTTCTGTTAAAATACTTCCTTTTTTATCCAATTCTTTCATATGAGAGAATACTCCAATAGAATGGAAATATTCTTTTAGTGCTTTTAAAATTATTGGAATTCTTTTGTGGAAAAGAATCAAGTAAATGGTTTCTGCTTGATCAAGAAGAATTAACTAATAATTTTATAGCGTTTATGAGAAGAAGATTTTTAGGTAAAATGAGGGGACTGCCTCTAAAATGTCTGACGACATTTGTTATTTTACATTCCGGTTATTTAAGTGGACTTGCAGCCAATAGTGAAGAGACTTCGTTGAATATTCCTGCAGGTTCTGTGTCGCAAGAAAAAAAAGTGACGGTGTCAGGTCGGGTGACCGATGCACAAGGTGCGTTGATCGGTGTTTCCATTCATGTCAAATCAAATGCACTGCAGGGTACTATTACTGATCTGGAAGGAAACTTTATGTTGTCTGATGTTTCCCGTGATGATGTGTTGGTCTTTTCTTATGTCGGCTATGTCTCACAGGAAGTTCAATTGAAATCTTTATCAAGTTTTGATGGCATCAACATCCAGATGAAAGAGGATAGTGAAACTTTGGGAGAAGTTGTTGTTGTAGGATATACTTCTCAGAAAAAAGGTTTGCTTGCAGGATCTGTTGTAACAACCCGGTTTAATGAAGAACTGGCTGATTTACCTGTGTCCAGTCCGAGTGCAGCATTGATAGGAAAAATGGCAGGTATTAATGTGACAACCCCTGCCGGAAAGCCGGGAGCACAGGCTGAATTATCTGTCCGGACAGGAACAACCTGGAATTCCTCTCCGATGCTATATGTGATTGACGGTGCTGTACGTGATGCTACAACGTTCAATAATCTGAGTCCTTCTGAAATAGAGTCAATATCAGTCTTGAAAGATGCTGCCTCTGCTGCTGTTTATGGTGCACGTTCCGATGCTGGAGTTATTTTGGTGACGACTAAAACGGGTAAAGAAGGGAAACCGACAATTAATTATACAGCCAATATGTCTGCTGACTTCCCGACTCAGGAAGTCGCTTTGACCAATCTGTATCAGGCTGGTATTATGAACAATAAAATGTTTGCTAATTATGGGCTGACCGCACCGACTGGTACTGCTTGGTCGGATGAGGAATTGGAATGGGCAAAAAATCTTCCTAATCAAGGCTATAATGCATTGGATGATGTCTGGAACACCCCTTATGTGATGAATCATTCTTTAAGCATTAGTGGAGGTACGGAAAAAATAAAATATTTTGGATCGGCAAACTATTTTGTACAAAATGGTTTTATGGCATCAACAGACTATAAGAAGCTTAATCTGCGTCTGAACATAACAGCTGATATCACGAAGAATCTGCAGCTGTATGCATCTATGGCAAATACCAATTCTTATACATCGTCTGCTCCATGTGAGGGTACTGATATGACCTATATTAAAACTCGGGTTTCCTTTAATTATATGCCATCAACTTCAACTTCCGGTACAAAATATATAGGAGACGGTTGGGCGTATGGAAATCCGGCTGCGGCTGCGAATGGTGCTTCCGGATATATTGATGATGATTTGTTGCAGCCTCAGGTTAATTTCAGTCTGACTTATAAATTGCCCTGGGTACAGGGATTAAGTTTAAAAGCCTCCTATATGGGAAGCTGGGCAAATACCCGGCATAAACAGTACAAACGGGTGGAAACTTTTTATTATCCTGTGAAGACGGGTGTCAATTCACATATCATAAATGTAGATGATGAGAACTTGACTGGTTCGTATACTTCTTCGGAGGTTGGCGGAATCTGGTCTTCTGCCTCATGGACAACTAATCAGCAGCTGAATTTTCAGGCATCTTATGATCGGAGATTTGGAAAACATCACGTAAATGGCGCATTGGTGTATGAAGCAACTAATTCCAATTATTACGGATTTTCAAATGGAAGACAAAAATTTCCGTTGTATCAAACGGACCAGTATTGGGCTACCAGTTCTTCGCATGACGATATGTTTGCAGATGGTGGACCGGATACCGAATCCGGACGTGCATCATGGGTTGTTGTCGGGGGATATGATTATGCAGATAAATACATATTTAATTTCTCGGTTCGTTATGATGGCTCCATGAATTTTGCACCAGATCAAAGATGGGGTGTATTTCCTGCTGCTTCAGCGGCCTGGGTACTTTCGCAAGAACCGTTCTTACTGGATAATGAAAAGGTTTCTTATTTGAAATTTAGAGCTTCTGTCGGTTTGACCGGTAATGATGCTATTGGTGGATGGCAATGGCAGGAATCCTATTCAACAGGTAACAGTTATATGTTTGGCGAAAATCTGTCAAAATATTATGGCTTAAAATATGGTTCTTTGGTGAATGCAGATCTGACCTGGGAAAAGTCTTTGAGTTATAATGTTGCCGTTGATTATGAATTTCTCCATCATTTACATGGTTCTTTGGAATACTGGTATAAGCATACATACGATATTTTAGGAAACCGTCAGAATACCTTGCCGACGACGTTCAGCCGTACTATGCCTGCTGAAAATTATGGTGTAGTCAATGCCCAGGGAGTAGATTTAAGTATAGGATGGAGAGATCGGACCGGAAATGTTGACTGGCATGCTGATCTGACAGCCTCTTATGGATGGAATGAGGTTGTGAAGAAAGATTACTCAGCCGGTTTGCTTGATTGGGAAATACCTGTGGGTAAATCAACGAACTATATAGCTGCTTACTCCGGTTATATTATTCGGACTGAGGAACAGTTGAATGAATTTCTGGCAAATAATCCCAATTATGGAACGGGACCGGTAGGGGGACTTCCTGTGCAGTTAGGTTCTTTGGTATATGTTGATAAGAGTGGTCCCGACGGCCAGCCGGATGGCGTTATAGACAAATATGATAAAGAAGTATTATATGCTAATCCCAATCCTGTTATTTATGGATTGAATCTGGGAGCTTCATGGAAAAATCTGAGTGTTGAAGCCACTTTCACGGGAAAATTGCATAATCCCAAGAGTTATTATGCCATTGCTGATTATGTCGACGGACAGATGTATAATATGGAGTGGGTTACAGATTCATGGTCGGATGAGAATCCCAATGCCAGCTTGCCTAAGATGGCTCCTTATGGATATAAATCCTATGCAATGAGTGATGTAGACTATTGGTATGAAGATGCAAGTTATATTCGCCTGAGCAATCTTTATGTTGGATATACTTTTAAGTTTAAACGTCCGTTAGGAAATGCAATAAGCAGTATTAAACTGTTTGCAACCGGAACGAATCTGTTTTATATAAGTAACTTCAAACATTGGGATCCAGAGTTGAATCCCGGATGGAGCGGTGTCGGATATCCCGTAATGAGAACCTTGGGTGGTGGTATTAGTATTAATTTTTAAAAATCTGTTTATGGAAAAGTTTTTATCAAATATTGTAAAAGGCTGTGTAAAGTTGTTGCTGCCGATGAGTACAAGCCTTTTGGTTTCTTGTCAGTTAGACTATGAAAATACATCTGCTATTGATCCGAATGCTGCGTGGGGAAGTGAAACCATGATACAGGCATATCTGACGGATATTTATGGAGGAATGATGCCTGGCTGGAATTTCTCTGGTGATGGTAGTGATGAATCTGGTGACCTGGGTGATTATCAAAGAGGCGTCAATCTGTCGGTAAGTAATAATGGCATAGATTTTAATTATGAATATATTGATAAAATAAATTACCTGTTGGAACAGTTGCCGGCTGTCCCTGAATCTATTTTGCCTGTGGAGAAAAGCCGTCAGATTAAAGGACAGGCACTCTTCTGGCGGGCATGGAAGTATTGGGAATATGTCAGTCAGTTGGGAGGTGTGCCTTTGATTTTGAATACTCAGGATATTAGTGATGAAAATTCCTTGTTTGTAAAACGTAGTCCCACATCAGTTTGTGTGGATTCAATAATAGCTGATCTGGATCAGGCTATTGAACTATTGCCCGACAAATGGACAGGAAATGATTATGGAAAAATTGACCGCTGTGCAGCAATGGCTTTTAAGGGACGTGTCCTTTTATGGTATGCCAGCCCGCTTTTTAACAGGAATAAGGATGTTTCGCGTTGGGAGAAGGCTTATGATGCGAATAAAGAGGCCTTAACTACCTGTCTTGAAGCAGGCCATGCATTGATGCCTGATTTTAGTCAGATCTGGTTGACTGATGGGACAGACAATACGGAAGCTTTGATGTTCCGGCGGTATAATTATCCTGATTCTTATTATAATATGTATACACTTTTGCCGGAGCATTACACCAATGGATACTCATGCCTTTGTGTGCCCAATTTGCCGGTAGTACTGGCTTTCCCTTTGAAAGATGGTTCTTCAATGGCTCTGTTCCCACAAAGTGAGGAGTTTAATCCTTCTCCGCTTGATACAGTTCGTTTAAAAACTGATCAGGCTTATAATGCTCAGATAATGGAACGGCTGGTAACCGGTATGGATCCGAGATTCTATGCATCACTTGCTGTTCCCGGTTTGTCTTTCCCGACCAATGCTCTGCCTGCCGGTCAGAACAGCTGGAGCACTTATGTAAAGGTTGACGGTGTATATAAATGTATGCTTGATTATCAGTGCTCAAAGCAAACAGGAACTACTTTATATGGAGGTTTCTATCCATTGAAAGGGGTTACACCGGGAACAGACAAGTCTTCGTCAACTTATGGGGGCGTAAATCCTTGGATTGAGATTCGTCTGGCAGAAGTTTATATGAATCTGGCCGAATGTGCATCAGAGCTGAATAATAGTGAACATGATTATAAGGAAGCTTTGGACTATATTGCTGTTTTAAGACAGCGGGCCGGAATTGAACGTGGAGATGGTAACTGGGGATATGGCTTGGATCTGTATGCCAGTCAGGAAGGTGTGCGCCATCTGCTGATCAATGAGCGTTTGGCTGAGTTCGCTCAGGAAGATATGCGCTTTGGGGATTTGCGTAGATGGATGCGTTTTGATATTATGAATCAGGAAAAATATCGTTCAAATTTATTCTTTGTTTATAATATCAGTACTACCGATTTTTCAGATTTTGACTGGACTCAAAGTATGGCTGATCCTATGACAAGAAATAAATTCCATCTGGAATTTGTTTACAATGTTAATCAGGTGGAGGCTTCACAATATAATTATACAACATCTCACTGGTTTTTCCCGATCGGCTTGAATAGTATGGCAAAAAATTTTGTCAATGATCAGAGCCAGCAGAATAACGAATGGGGAGGATCATTTGATCCATTACTGTAAAACAATAATTATTGTGTCATAAATGTCGGAATGGATTTTGATATTGTTGAAAGCCATTCCGACAATGTTTCCTTGAGTTGTATGATTAGTTCTATGTATTGTAAATAATGCTTGTTTTATGAAACTGTTGAAAATATTTGCATGTTTATTTGTAATTGGTGTGTCCGGAATGTCAGAAACTTTAAAAGCTTCTGATGTTAAGAAAGACTGGATGCTGGATGCCGATGAGTATAAAGCTTTTATACGATGGGATAAAGGCAATCTGGTTTTAAGCAACGGACTGATTGAAAGAGTCTTTAAGGATGGTACGACCATCCGTTTAAATAACCTGATGACCGGTGAAGGAATGTTGCGGTCCGTTCGACCTGAGGCAGAACTGGAGATTGATCAGGTTCGTATTCCTGTTGGTGGGTTAGTAGGACAGCCTATTCATAATTATTTGCTTCCGGACTGGTTGAAAGAGATGAAAGTAGATTCTTTGTCTCTGAAGTATGTCGGATATGATACGTCTTCCATTAAGCCGAGGTTTGAATGGAAACCCCGTTATGAATGGATGTCCGGCAAACCTGTATGGCCTGCCAGGGGAAAGGAACTGGTTTTGAAGTATAGGGCAGACAATTCATTGATTCGTTTATTGGAGCAACGTTTCCTTGCTGATGAAAACAGGACTTTGATAGAATCTTCTGATTTTACCAAAATGATTCCACTGGGTTGGAAGGTTGTTGTCTCGGCAAGCAATAAATCGAACTCATTCGAGAATGAAGGTAAGACAGGTGAGATTCTGGTTCCTGCAAATACATGTGCTTATGCTGAGAAAGAATTGTCCGATGATGCGCAAATGATCATAGCTAAGATAAATCCGGGCACAGATTCGTCTTCTGACTGGGGACCGGGAGTTGCCTGGATTTCTGATAAAATGAATGTTAAGTTGTATTTGTGTACTGCTAAGTCCGAATTTGGACTGGCTGTCAATGGTGTGAAGTATGAACTGGAGTCTTCTGAATATCGGTCTGGAGAATCTGTATTTATGAAAATGCAGCGTGAAAAAAATTCTTTAGTTTGCAGTTTCTCCTATGATGGTAAAAAATGGAAAAGACTGAAAACAATACCTTTTTCATCAGATTTGTTGTCACGTTGTGTGAAAATAGGTAAGATGGACCTCAGAGGTGGTGATTCAGAGTCTGATATGAAGGGAAATCCGGGGCGTTGTCGTGTAGATTTACTTAATGTATTGGGAAGTCTTCCGCTGGAGAATCAATCCAGACAGTTTACTTATCTGAAAGATCTTGAGGTAAATATTCATTATGAAATTTATGATGGCATACCTTTGATCAGTAAGTGGTTTACCCTTGTTAATAATTCGGGCAAGCCAATCTGTCTCAATTCTTATAAAAGCGAGATACTGGCTGTTATGGAGCCTGAAAATACGAAAGTTTTTGATCGCAGCTTTGTGACTCCCAATATGACAGTCGAGTCTGATTTTGTACATGCTAACCAGCAAAACAACAAGGATCGTTATGATAACTTGATGATACAGCACCATGTTCATTGGGAAAGAGATTCTTTATATACCACTCAGGTAGACTGGCCTATGAATATTCCTTGTCTTTTGGAAAGTTATCCCGAATATGGACCTGCAGAGGATATTGCTGATGATGAGGTGTTTTCCAGCCATCGTATCTGGGAATTATTTCATGATAGTTGGGACAGGGAACGTAAGTCGTTACAGGTCAGAAAAATGTATAGAATAGCAGCTCCCTGGGTCAGTGAAAACCCTATCTTTATGCATGTCCGGAATGCAGATGACAAGTCTGTCAGAAAAGCTATTGATCAATGTGCCGAGGTTGGTTTTGAAATGGTTATTATGACATTCTGGAGTGGGGTGAATCTGGAAGATGACAGCCCTGAAAACATTAGCCGTATGAAAAGACTGGCTGATTATGCTCATTCCAAAGGGGTGGCTCTGGGTGGATATTCATTGTTGGCCAGTCGCAGTGTAGATAAGGTAAATGATGTGGTAATGCCTTCAGGACATACTCCACAGTTTGGCGCCTCTCCTTGTCTCGAAAGTCAATGGGGACAGGAATATATGCACAAATTGAGAACATACTTTAAAGAAACAGGACAAGATATATTGGAGCATGACGGAAGTTATCCGGGAGATGAATGTGCTTCTGTTGATCATCCGGGACATAAAGGATTAGCTGACTCTCAATGGAAACAGTATCAGTCAATCAAGAAATTTTATCAGGATTGCAGGGCTGAAGGAATCTATTTGAATATACCTGACTGGTATTTCATGAATGGACAAAATAAGACCGGAATGGGATACCGTGAAGCAAACTGGTCATTGCCACGCAAACAGCAGGAGATTATAGAACGACAGAATATTTATGACGGAACCTGGATAAAGACTCCTTCAATGGGATGGATGATGGTTCCTCTTGTAGAATATCAAGGTGGGGGTGAGGCTGCAACAATTGAACCGCTGAAAGATCATTTGCCTCATTATGAGATGCGCCTGGCAAATAATTTTGGCGCAGGGGTAATAGCCTGCTATCGGGGCCCGCAATTATTTGATATGCCGGAAACAAAGGCTATCGTCAAGAAGTGGGTGGATTTCTATAAAAGTCATCGGGCTATTCTGGATTCTGACATAATTCATTTGCGCCGTCCGGATGGAAATGACTGGGATGGCTTTATTCACGTAAATCCGGAGATAGAAGAGAAAGGACTGTTGATGGTTTATAATCCTCTGCCTCATGCCATCAAGAAAACCATACATGTTCCGTTGTATTATACCGGATTGAAGGATCAGGTAACTGTCTGTCACTCTGATGGAGGTAAAGAAATCATGTCTTTGAACCGGGATTATTCATTGACAATGGATATTGAGATTCCTGCTTATTATTGTAATTGGTATATATTTAAATAAAATGCTTATCTTTGTGGGACATAGTAAAGTAAGGACAATTCATTTATCAAATTTATTACCAATGGGAACAAAAAAGAAAATTCTATTCTTGCTTTTTTTAGGGCTGGTTGCTGAAGTGGATGCCCAGTTGCGGCTTTCACAATTGGATTTAAGCCGTGCAACACAAACCTATGGCACACTGGTTACCGGCAGATCGGTTACCGGGGAAGAAGCGTTTGTCGCAGGAGAAAAATGTGAAGATCCGGTGGGAGTACATTCTAAAAGTATAATCCGGATTAATGTCAAAGGATCTGCTGTCCGGCTATCAGGAAAGATAGGTGTGACAGATACTCAAATTGATTATCATTCGTCTGAGGTTACTGCATCCCCCCAGCCTGACGGAACACGGGTTCTTTTTCATCAGGTAAATGGACAAAAATATCTGGCCGGAGTGGAAGATCAGGGAAATACCATGAAAAAGGGTGTCGTGATGTTTCGCGTTTTAGGGGATGGCCGGGAATTATACTCTCAAAAGATGGCTTCCGGCGAGAAGATAAAATCGCTGGAAGTGGATATCCGAAAAGTGAAACAGCTGGAACTTCGTGTGGATGACGGAGGTGATGGCCCTAGTGGTGACTTTGCGGTTTGGTCGGGAGTACGTATTGATTCCGATAATCAGCTGGCTTCGGCTGAGTCTGTGGAAGCTATGTCTGGGGATGAAGGTGTTTCTCAGGAAGACTGGAACAAAATGGCCGCCAAATTAAAGGATTTACCGGTTGCAGATTATCCTTTCATGAAGCGCAGTGCTACGGACTGGCTGTTGACCCCTGAAACATATAAAGCTGAAGTGAAAGCTGGAAGTGACGGAAAATCTCTGGTCCTGACAAATGGTCTGACGGCTCGTGTGTTTCGTATTACTCCGAATCTGGCAACAGTTGATATTGTTAATCAGATGTCCGGAGAAAATATGCTAAGGGCCGTAAGCGGTGAAGGAGAGCTTGTCATCAATGGTCAAAAATGGTATCTGGGCGGACTGGAAGGTCAGCCGGAGCGTGGCTATCTGAAGATGGAGTGGCTGGATGATATGTCGGTGAGAGACAGTTCGTTTATTGTAGAAGATTTTTATATAACCGATTCTGTCCGGACATTGGACTGGGCTCGTAGCCGTTGGGCCTTAAACAAACAACTCCCTACAGGCAAATCATTGACATTCGTTTTACGGGGGATGGATAAAGTGAAAGACCTCAAAGTCAAGCTGCATTATGATATTTATGATCATATTCCTGTCATTCGCAAACACCTGGAGATTCTCAACGAAGGAAGTGAGACGGTGAATCTGGATGCATTCAAACTGGAGCAATTGTTTTTTGCAGAACCGGAGTCTACAGAAGGAGACATGTCCAAGCGTTATCTGCCCAATATCCATATAGAAAGTGACTATACCATGGGCGGTACTTTCTGGGAGTATACGGGTGATCGTACGGAGCACTGGACAACAGACAAGGCGTATACTTCGCAATGTAATTATGAATTGAATACATTGTGTACACTTGAAGTTTACAATGAAGTCGGACCGGATATAGAAATTGAGCCGGATAAAACATTTGCTTCCTATCAGGTGTATGAGATGCCTGTTGATTCGTATGATCGTGAACGGAAAGGTCTTTTTCTCCGTCGCTTTTACCGGACAGTAGCTCCCTGGACCACGGAGAATCCTATTTTCATGCATTTGACGACGATTGATGAACAGACAGTGAAGCGAGCTGTTGATCAGTGTGTGGAAACAGGCTATGAAATGATCATCCTGTCTTTTGGCTCCGGCATGAATGCAGAAACTACGGATCAGAATCATATTGCCTATATTAAATCTCTGGTTGACTATGCCCGGAGTAAAGGTATTGAAATGGGAGGCTATTCTTTGCTGGCGAGCCGTTGGATCAGTGAAGAAGTGGATGTAATCAATCCGGCTACTGGAAAACGTGGTGGAGCAACTTTCGGTTCTTCTCCTTGCATTTGCAGTCAGTGGGGAGTGGATTATCTGGCTAAGATTAAGAATTTCTATGAACAGACTGGACTGACACTGTTCGAACATGATGGCTCTTATCCGGGGGATGTCTGTGCCTCTACCAGTCACGCTTATCATAAAGGATTGAATGATTCGCAGTGGAAACAGTTTCATCGGGTAACCGATTTATATCACTGGTGTCTGGCAAAGGGTATTTCCCTGAATGTTCCGGATTTTTACTTTCTGAATGGTTCCACCAAGACAAGTATCGGATATCGGGAAGTAAACTGGTCGTTACCCAGGGACCGGCAGCTGATTCATAGCCGTCAGGTAAACTACTCCAATACATACGATCGCATGGCATCATCGTGCTGGTCGTTTGTTCCACTGGTAGAATATCATGGAGGAGGTGCTGCTGCTACTCTGGAGCCGTTGAATGAACATTTGGAAACTTATTACCAGATAATGATGGGTAATTATGGTGCGGGGATACAGGCTTGCTACCGAGGGCCCCGGTTGTATGATACGGAAGAGACAAAATCTTGTGTAAAGAAGGTCATTTCCTGGTATAAACATTATCGGGATATCTTGAACAGTGATATCATACACTTGCGTCGTCCGGATGGGAAAGACTGGGATGGATTTATTCATGTGAATCCTTCATTGAAGGAAAAAGCACTGGCTATGTTCTTTAATCCGACTGGTCAGATCATGAAACGTACCATTAAACTGCCTCTTTATTATACAGGCCTGACGGATAAGGCCCGCATTCGTATGGAAGGAGGTAAGGTGGAAACTTACCGGTTGAACCGCGATTATACGGTAGAAATTACGGTCAGTATTCCGGCGAACGGACATACCTGGCTGGTAGTGGAATGATAGCTTAGCTGTTTATAGAAAAAAGCCGATATTTAAATAGGTGAAATGTTTCATCATTTAAATATCGGCTTCTTTAATATTTGTTTTCGGATATTTTATCGGTTTTCCAGAATCATTTTCATAAAAAATGCTCCTAATACGCTACGGGCTTGAAAATCAATCTTGTTGCCTGTAGTCGTTTCATACCAGTCAGATACCGGAACTCTGTCAGGTGTTTCTTTGACATATTTATAAACAGGGGCAATAAGTTTCTGAAAATCTTCTTTATTGTCTGATAAAGCTGCACTCCATAAAATCCAGTCAGCCTTTGTATAAGTGGCCCGGCTGTCTAATGGAAGTCCGTAGCGATTCATCTTTTTCAGGTAATAATCAATTTCTTTTTGATAAACTTCGGGGCTGAAAAGATCTAGTCCCAGATATTTGTCCCAAATTAAGTTGTATTTCTGACTCCAGGAATCAGGCAAGTCAAAGGCTAGCCGGTAGTGATTAGAGGCATCGGCCATTTGTTCCCATTGAATGGCCATTTCTCTGGCTTTATTTAAATATTTCTGCCCTGTTTCCGTGTCATTATTCATTAATGCCATTTTTCCATATGCGGCTATACCGATTATGCTTTTAATACTTAGGTTGCAGTTGTGTGCCGAATGTCCGGCAAAATCATCAGTACATAATTGATCGTCCAGATCTACTCCTTTACTGATCAGGAAGTCTGCCCATTGGCTTAGTAATTTCCAGTGTTTTACTGCATAGTCTGCTTTCTTCTCTTTTTGGCAGATAGCTGCTGTCAGGATTAGCATGTTACCACTTTCTTCAATAGGCATATCGGCACCATAGGTCTGTCCGTTAGCAATGGGATAGGTACCTATGTCATGGGGAGGAAAAGGTTTGCTCCAATTGTAATGCTCGCAATATTCATATATTGGATTCAGCAATGCCTTACAAAGTTCCAGGTTCCCATAGAGAAAAATTGGCATTGAAGGATAGGCAATATCCACAGTTCCAATAGAACCATTGCTGAAATTTTCCTTGGAGAGAAATAGAAGATTTCCATGAGGGCTTTGGATAAGTTTGTGTGCAGCAATAACTTGTCGGTAAACGATTGCACAAAGTTCTGCATATTCCTGCCCACCGGTACTTTCTGCCTGTTTTAAGAGGCGTTGATCAAATAATTTACATTGTCGGTCTATTTCTTTTTTCTGCCGGCAGGCCTGATATAGAATTTTGTCTATATTTCCTTCTTGTTGCCAATAACCTTTTGTCCAGTTTTGAAAATATTCGATTGAGTAAATGTCATCGTATCCGATGATAAGCGTTCCTTCTTTTTCTTTTTTTACAGTGTTCTGATAACATAAGTCTTGTTTGCTGTCAATGTACAAGGTACTGCCATCATCAGCAGAAGTTAGATAAAGGTGTCCCCAGTCAATACGGACATCATCTCCTTTTTTGTCAAGAATCTTTTGTTCTTTGCTCCCAGCCATTAATACGGTCATGCCATGACTTGTCTGCTTTTTCTGTGTAGTAAATGGTTGGGCAGGATAGTTTAAACACCATTGTGGAGATAAACTGAAGGCAATTTCAGCAGTGTGTTGTTTGGTGTCGGTAAAGTTGATTTCATATTGAATGTATCCGACTGGACGGCTCATCAATTTCAGATTATCCATCAACAATGGTGTAGTAAAGGTGAGTTTCAGGATCGCATTTCCTGCGGTGAAGTGGTACACAGTTCGTGTAGGAAGGACTTCTACACTCTGTTGTGTGGCAGTAACAGGAAACTCTTCCTGTACTTTTTTCAGGCTGACAATGCCGAAGTCGGTAACACCTGCCCAGTCCTGACTATATACATGTGCGCATAATACGTTTTTTCCTTTTCTTAAAAGTTTACGCAGTTGCTTGTCCATGGGGATCTGGCGGGTTGTTTTCCAGTTAGAAACAGTTTCTGTAAGCTTTTCACCATTTAGGTAAAACTCAGCGGATTTATCAATGGTAAACTGGAGGAAAAGAGAGTCCGCAGGGAGGTCGCTGTTCAGGGTAAATTCTCGCCGGATCCAGATATGATCCTTGTTTGAATCCCAAATTGTTTTATTATAGGGCATTCCTGGTTTGCCATAGGACCCCCGGCCTTTTTCCCATTGGGTGTCGTCGTATTGGAGAGTATTCCAAAGACTTGAAGGACATTCATTCGTAAAAGAAGTTTCCGGCTCATTTACTTTTAGAAGTTCAACCAGGTCTTGCCAGTCGTCTTCGGCTTTGCCCATGAAACGATAATATTGCCCGTCCACCATAAGTATCCCTTTTAAAGGAAATTTCTTACCGCTCCAGTGGCGGATCGTTGAATGATAAAGTGTGTCTGACACAGACCATGCACTGATGTATGGATCAAGGGTTATAAGGGGATATGCTGGAGCCCTGGAAGCCCCCTTATAGTCTTTGCTGTATGCGGACTGAAGAATCCATATAAGCGATAAGCATAAAAGGATAATTCGATTTTTCATATTTTATATAATTGAATATGGATTAATGTTGTTGCAGACTGTCCTTGGTAACATAAAAACGGAAAATGACTGTATGCCGGTAGGTTTCACCTGGTTTCAGAATCGTATTGGGGAAGTTCGGATGATTCGGGGAATCTGGAAAATGTTGTGTTTCCAATGCCAGACCGCTATATCTGCGATGTAATTCTCCTCTTTTACCGACATCGGTTCCGTTCATGCAGCCTCCGCTATAAAATTGAAGTCCTGGCTGGTCAGTTAATATATCCATGGCTATGCCATTTTCGGGTTCGGATAAGGTCGCAGCATATGATACCTCGGTGTCTGATTTATTCAATACAAAATTAATGTCGTAACCACCTCCGCCATATTTTATGATGTTGTTCTTATCCTCATTGATTCGTTCGCCAATCCGGTGTGGGGTCCGGAAATCTGCAGGAGTTCCTTCTACGGAAGCGATTTCTCCTGTGGGAATTAACACACTGTCAGTCGGGGTATAATGGGATGCATTGATTTGCAGGTAATGTGAGTTTATGCTTTTTGAAGTCGTTCCATGAAGGTTGAAATAGGGGTGAATGGTAGGGTTATAAGGGGTTGGCTGGTCTGTTGTTGCTGTATAGTCAATTTGTAATTTATTGTCTCTTTTTAATGTATAAGCAACCTGAGTCATGACATTGCCTGGATAACCGTCTTCCCCATGTGGTGAGAAATAGGAAAGAACAAGAGAATCTTCTCCATTTTTGTTTTTCAGGAGTTTTCCGTCCCACATTTTATTCCAAAATCCTTCATTTCCTCCATGAAGATGGTTGGGGGCATTGTTGATGCTAAGCTGATAATCGGATTCATTGAGTGAAAATTTACCCAAAGCAATACGGTTACCATATCGTCCTACCAGCGGACCTGCATATACATCTTCTGCTTTCAGATAATCTTCAATCTTTTCAAATCCCCACACAATATCTGTGGGAGCACCATGCTTGTCGGGAACAATCAGACTGACAATTCTACCGCCATAATTCGTGATTTGTACAGCTATTTCTGTGTTTCGTAAGGTGTAAAGATGATTCTGCTTTCCGTTGATCAAAGTGTCGAAACTTGTTTGGTCTTGAAGAAGTCTCTCAAAGGAAGCATGTTTTCCTGCTTGATTACAGCAACAGAAAGTTACGCAGGATAAAGATAATAAAATAAAATTTGTTTTCATTTTTTTTGATTATTAGGTTGTCAGACAAAATTATCCGTTTCCTTGAATAGGATTTTTCATAATCTTTTCATGTTGTGACAAATTCCTTTCAAAACCGAGCTTGTATGCTTTTATGCGTAGAAATGGTTGTAAATTGACAGATAATTGGGACAAAATTGACAGAAGTTTACTGTTTGCTGTTTTAAATTTGCACTCAGAAAAAACTTTTAACAGATGAAATTGAATGTGTTATACATAGCTTTGATGCTAATGGGTAGTGCTTGCTCTTCCGGATTGCCGGAAACAATTCAGCAAGTGAATAGGATTCCTACGGAGGAGACCAATTTGAATTATGCGAGTAACAAGAAACCTTTGATTCCTCAGCAATTTATCAAATTGCCTACCGGGGCTATTAAGCCGGGAGGTTGGCTGTTGACACAGCTTCAACTTCAGAAAGAGGGATTAAGCGGACACCTGGACGAAATCAGTGCCTGGTTGCAGAAAGAAAACAATGCCTGGTTGAAAGCTGGAGGAAAATGGGGATGGGAAGAAGTCCCATATTGGCTTCGGGGTTATGCAGACCTGGCTTATCTGACAGAAGACAAGAAAATGATTGATGAAGCAACTGTCTGGATAAAGGCTATTTTAGACAGTCAGCGTGAAGACGGAAATTTTGGGCCTTATAATGAAGTAAATGGATCTCAGGATTTCTGGCCCAATATGGTTGCTTTGTGGATCCTGCAGTCGTATTATGAATATACGGATGATCAGCGGGTTCTTGATTTTATGACACGCTATTTCCATTTTCAGTTGACCGTTCCGGATGAACGTTTCCTGGAAAGTTATTGGGAGAATAGCCGGGGAGGTGACAATTTGTGGAGTGTCGTGTGGCTTTATAATCGTACTGGAGATAGCAAGCTGTTGGAACTGGCAGAGAAAATACATAGAAACACAGCAGATTGGACCAAGTCCACAGAATTGCCTAACTGGCATAATGTGAATGTGGCTCAAGGGTGTAGAGAACCGGCTACTTATTATTTGTTCACAGGTGATGAAAAATTGATGAAAGCCAGTTATAATGTGCAAAGTTTAATACGACGGGCTTTCGGTCAGGTGCCTGGTGGTATGTTTGGAGCTGATGAGAATGCCCGGATTGGCTTTTTTGATCCCAGGCAGGGAACGGAAACATGCGGATTTGCCGAACAGATGGCATCAGACGAAATCATGTTGCTGATAACAGGTGATCCGTATTGGGCTGAGAACTGTGAGGATATCGCTTTTAACAGTTATCCTGCTGCTATTATGCCTGATTATAAGTCTCTTCGTTATCTGACTGCTCCGAATATGGTACAGAGTGACAGTGAGAACCATAAACCAGGTATTGATAATGCAGGTCCTTTTCTGGCAATGAATCCTTTTAGTAGTCGTTGTTGTCAGCATAATCATGGATTTGCCTGGCCTTATTATGCTGAACATCTGATGTTTGCTACACCGGATAATGGAGCTGCCGTTGCACTGTTTAATACTTGTGAGGCTCGTATGAAGGTAGCTGACGGTAAAGAAATCGTAATCAAGGAAGTGACCGACTATCCTTTTGATACAAAGATTAAGTTTACAATAAATACCAAAGCCGGACAGGTAAAATTTCCCTTCTACATTCGTGTGCCCAGATGGACAGAAAATGCTTCATTTAAGGTGAATGGAAAAAGTATAAAGGTTAATCCGGAGAATGGAAATTATTTATGTATTGATCGGATCTGGCAGGACGGAGACCAGGTGGAAGTTGATTTCCCGATGAAAATATCTTTCCGGACCTGGCAGGTTAACAAGAATAGCGTAAGTGTTGATTATGGTCCGTTGACTTTATCACTTCAGATAGCAGAGAGATATGTAAAGCGGGATAGCAAGGAAACAGCAATCTGGGACTCACAATGGCAGACGGGAGCGGATGCATCTCAATGGCCGTCTTACGAGATCTACGCTGATAGTCCCTGGAATTATGCATTAGATATAGAGACAGTCCGGTTGAAGGAGCATCGGCCATTAAAAGCAGGAGCTAATCCATTTACTCAGGAGAATGTTCCGTTTGTTTTTGAGGCATTGGGGAGACAGATTCCTGAATGGAAACTGGATGAGTATAAACTTTGTGGCGTTTTGCCGGATGAGAATACAGCCAGATCAGAGATAAGTGATACCATAAAACTGATTCCAATGGGAGCAGCCAGATTACGGATCTCGGCGTTTCCTGTTGCTGATAAATAATAAATAGGAGGAACAAAGGATGGGGTTGATAACTGCAAGAATACGAATGATGACGGTGATATTTTTCCTTGCATTGTCAGGAGAAATATCAGCCCAGGAAATAACTATGCAAAGTCTGTTGCGGGAAATGGTGGACAGAGAGAAAATAACTGAGTTTCCGACAGAATTACCTTATAGAACTTTACAGGCAAGTAGCTATAACCGGGCCTCTGTATCACCGGATCAGCCGGGTTGGTTTGCTGATTCTGATGGCGTATCGTGTATACGCACAGAAGTAAATAAGGATGGTAACACAGAATGGGTCTTGATGGAAGACGAGGGGCCGGGAGCTATCACCAAAATATGGGCAGTTTGTTTTTATTATGGGTTGGAAGATACGATAGGAGCGAATCTGAAGATTTATCTGGATGGGGCAGACGAACCGGTGATATGTTGTAATTTTTTTGACCTGCTTCAGGGGCGAAGTTTTGTACAGCCGCCTCTTGCGGCAGAAACGCGTAGAGCTGGTAATTGTTATTTGCCGATTCCGTATGCCAAGGGGTGTAAAGTGACAATGGATAAGAAGGTTTTTTATAATATTATAAATTATCGGAGCTATCCGCAGGGAACAAGTGTGAAGACTTTCAGTATGGACGAGTACCATCGTTCCAGGAGTCTGGTAGACAGTGTGAATCAGGTATTGGCAAAAGGATGTATACAGGATGACGGAATCTTACGGAAATCATCGAAGAATTTCCGTAAGCAGCAGACTTTAGCACCGGGGGAATCATTGCAACTGGTTGTGGATAATGAGCAGAAGCCCGGTGCCATCCGTCTGTTGAGTGTTCGTTTGAAAGCCGATGACGAAACGCAGGCCTTACGGTCTACCGTGTTGAAAGCTGCTTTTGATGGAGAACAGACCGTTTGGTCACCTATTGGTGATTTCTTTAATATTGGGGTTGGTATGAAATCTTATCGGATGTGGGAACGTGCTGTGGAAAAAGACGGAACCATGATTTGCCGTTGGGTTATGCCTTATCGGAAAGAAGTAGAATGGTGCCTGGAAAATTTAGGTAAACAACCGGTAACGGTCGAAATACTTATTGAGTCAGAGCCTTATAATTGGACGGATCATACGATGTATTTTCATGCTTCCTGGCGCATGGATGATCCCACTCCGGGATTTCCGCTTTTTGATTATAATTTATTGAAGGTACAAGGTTCCGGGTTGTATGTGGGAGATCAGTTTACGGTTTTGAATCCGGAACAAGGCTGGTGGGGAGAAGGTGATGAAAAGGTGTATGTAGATAACGATACATTTCCTTCCCACTTCGGCACAGGAACTGAGGACTATTATGGATGGGCTGGAGGAGTGGTACCTAATCCGGTGGATGAGTTCGATGAGCCTTTCCTCGCTAATGTCAGGGTTGCATCTCCTAATTCCATGGGATATAACACTTGTACAAGAACGCGTGTATTGGATGCCATACCTTTTCAAACGTGTATAGATTTTAATATTGAGTCATCGGGATCGAATCGCAGCAGCTGGTTCCATTTGCAGTATGCAGTCAATACGTTCTGGTATGCAAGACCGGGAGCTGTTTCCAATCGTAAACCGATGCCGGAGATGGCAGCCCGCAAGCTGATGACTTTAAAGGAACTCCAGTTATTTAACGAACGATGCAAGCAGGACAAGTATATATTCCCGGGTGCAGTTGAAGCCGAGAATCTGGATACTTACCAGGTCGATGGAAATGTTTTGCCGTATGAAGGGATGCAGGTATGGGGTGAGTTGAGTAATGGTGCAGTTAGAGCCTTCACATTCGGCACTGAAGGACAGTCTGTAAAGGTGCGTTTGACCGAACTGTTCGGTAAGACTCCTCTGAAAATCTGTCTGATCACAGGTAGTGGTAGCGGTAAATTTGACATTGAGGTAAATGGGAAGTATGTCAAAACTGTTGATCTGGCTTCCGAACATTCGGCTGTAGCTACGATTGATTTAGGTGAGTTTATTCCCTTAGACAATGCATTGCTTATAAATTTTGTATGTAGAAAACCCGGAAATCTTGGGATTGATTATTATTTAACCAAATAAATGAAGTGATATGAAACGTATTTTTTGGATACATATTCTGCTTTTGACAATGTTCGTTCCGGTCAAAGGACAGTTTCAGGTTGATCCTCATACGATGTTACCTTCCTGGAACTTGAATGAAAAGAAGTTGCTGGTTGTGCCCGATGAAGGATTGTGGGCTATAGCTACAGATTGGAAGAATGACTGGATGGAAGGATGGAAATATGCCAGTCCGGAAAAAGTGAAAAGAAGCGGAAGCTGGGTTATTCTTACTGGAAAAATGACCTTTCCGCAGGGAACCTTGTTCCTGCGTGATGCTTATCGTGAAGAAAAAAACGGTCTGGTGCGTTGTCGCAGAAGATATGAATGGACTGGCTGTGATACTTTGCGTCATATCAATCTGTCTGTAAGATTACGTTTGAAGGGAGAACGGATGCAGGCATTCATGCCGGGAATCTTATATTACGGAAATAAAAATGGTGCACGTGTGAATCCGGATGTGATTCCTGTTTACACGGGAGCTCCTGGTGAGTTTGCGATATTTGAAGACCATCGTTTCCCCATGCCTTTCGCGATGCTGGAGAATGCAGAAGGAAAGTATGCGGCAGCACTGCATACGACTCCAAGCCCTGTTCGTGGAGCGGTGCTTGATGATCAGTGGTGGTCATTGGGAGTAGAGGCTGGCCAGGATTATACTGATTTTGTTCTATATTCGGGACCTATTGGATATAACGGAAAGCATGGAGTAGCCAAAGCTTTGCAGGCAACTCCGATGTCCTATACACAAACTTATATTGACATGGAACCCGGACGTGTCATAGAGAAAGAGTTCTGTATAGAACTTTATGACATTGAGGCTCAGGGAACCGGTTTCCAACGTCCTTTGTATACCTCGTTGGATTTGTACAAACCTTATAATGCGGAATCCTTTACAGATTTTCAGACCATAGTTGATGAAAAATATCGCTTCGCAAAAAATCGCTGGATTGATTTCGGTCATGGAAAAGAAGGCTTCAATATGTATGATCTGGTCCAGGGTAAATCGATTGTGATGGGCTGGTGTGGCCAGGCTGATTCACCGGGGTATGCTTTACAGCTCCTGGCAAATCGCCTGAATGATAAGGATATTCCTGAACTAATACAACGTTCGCTGGATTTTCTGTCTGCTTTCCCGGTAGATTCAGAGACCGGTATGTTCCCGGTGGGTTTTGATGGGCATAAATTTTTCGGGGGAGATCCTGTATCGTGTGGACAGGCCATGTATAATTTTGCTAAGGCAATAGCCCATGCCCGTTCTACCGGAGCTTATAAGGTTGGAAAGTGGGAAGAATTTCTACGCAAATGTTGTGACGGACAAAGCCGGAGAATATTGAAAAGCAACTGGAATCCTCATTCAACAGCTGAGGCTTTCTATATAGCTCCGCTTGCAATAGCTTCGAAACTGTTTGGTCAGACAAGCTATCGGGAGGCAGCCCGGAAAGCGGCACAGACTTTTGCTGACCGGCATCTGAAGATGAATGGATGTTATTGGGGCGGAACGCTGGATGCTACCTGCGAGGACAAGGAAGGTGCCTGGGCGGCGTTTCAGGGATTTCTGGAGTTGTATGAACTGGAACGTACAGACCAGTATCTGCAATGGGCCAAACATGCCATGGATGTTTGTCTGAGTTATGTGGTAATATGGGATATTCCGCTTCCGGCTGGCAGAATGGCTGATTATCATTTCCGTACAAGAGGCTGGACTGTGGTTTCTCCACAAAACCAGCATATTGATGTATACGGTGTACTTTTTGCACCTGAATTTTATAAAATGGGAATTTATCTGAATGATCATCGTCTCATGAAACTGGCAAAGGTGATGTATCGCTCTTGTTTTCAGCTGACAGATGTTTACGGTTCGCAGGGTGAACAGTTGCAGCAGACCAATTTTGCGCAGCGCGGTGACATGAGCAATGTCCATAAGCTCCGTGGTGGATATTCTGAGGGATGGACTGTGTTTTGGATAACAGCGCATTTTTTGAATGCGGCTGCCAAATTTGAAGAAATGAATGTAGAACCATAAATTTTATGCTTATGAAAAGATTTTTGAGTATTGTTCTGGGACTGGTCTGGATGGTGACCTCTGTGTGGGGGCAACGTAATGAATATCCTCGTCCTCAGTTTGAAAGGACAGAGTGGATCAATCTTAACGGAACATGGACCTGTCAGATTGATCCTGCAGGTTCGGGAGTGGAAAAGAACTATAAAAACTCCAAGGGCTTTGATCAGAAGATCATTGTTCCATTTTCACCGGAAAGTAAATTATCAGGTGTGGGGCATACCGATTTTATAGAGCATCTTTGGTATCATCGTCTGGTAAATATTCCAGCTGAATGGAAAGATAAAAAAATTATGCTGAACTTCGGAGGTGTATACTATGAATCAGAAATTTATATAGATGGACAATTTGTTGACCGGCATTTTGGAGGCAGTTCCTCTTTTTCTGTAGACCTGACAGATTTTGTACATCCCGGTCATGAGCATTCACTGGTCGTATATGTAAAGAGTGACCTGAGAAACAGAGTTCAGCCGGCTGGTAAACAGTCCACCCGTCATTATTCATTTGTGGCCAGTTATACTCGAACTACAGGTATCTGGCAGACTGTTTGGATGGAAGCTGTACATCCGAAAGCCATTAAGAGTTCACATGTCATTACGGATATAGATAATTCTCAGATTGTTATTCAGCCAGAATTTTATGGTCTGGGAAATACCAGACTGAGAGTCAGTCTGAAAGAAAAAGGAAGACTTGTAGCTCAGGAGACAAGCATGGCCACTGAAAATGCCCCGATAGTATTAAATGTGAAAAAAGCAAGACTCTGGAGTCCGGATTCTCCCTTCCTTTATGATTTGGATTACGAAGTCTTGGATGAAAATGGGAATATTGTTGACAAAGTCCATTCTTATACAGGCATGCGGAAAATCCATTATGAAGGAAACAGATTGTATCTGAATAATCGTCCGTTATATTTGAGAATGGTGTTGGATCAGGGATTTTATCCTGAAAGTCAGTGGACTGCTCCATCTGACTCCGCTCTGAAAAATGACATATTACTGGCCAAGGCAGCCGGTTTCAATGGAGCCCGGCTTCATCAGAAAGTGTTCGAAGAACGTTTTCATTATTGGGCAGATCAGTTGGGTTATCTGACATGTGGTGAAATGAATAGTTGGGGGCTGGACTATAACCTTCCTGTTGCCACTTCCATTTTCTTGCCTGAATGGATGGAAATTGTGAAGCGTGACAGGAATCATCCCTCTATCATTATGTGGGTGCCGTTAAATGAGCAGAACAATGTTGACAAATATTATTTCCCGCGTTTTTCTGCTCAATTATATGATGCAACAAAGTTGGTGGACTCTACTCGCCCTGTGTTGACCAACTCAGGAGGTGCGCACTATAAGACAGATATTGTTTCATCACACTTGTATATTCAGGATTCTGTTTCTTTGCATAAAGAATTGTGGAATGACGGTAAGCTGTTCCCTGGACATCGTTTCAACAGCGACCCTAATGTGCTGTATAATACGGGGGCCAATGCCCGTGTGGATACACATGAAACCCGCTGGATGGTTTATGACGGTAGTTGCCCTTATTTGTTTGATGAGTTTGGAGGTATTTCTTTCAATACGAAACAGGCCGGATGGGGATATGGAGGTTCTGCTACGGAGGAAGAGTTTTATAAGAAAGTCGGTTCATTGGTGAATACCGTAGTAAAGATGTATCCTTTTATTAGCGGATATTGTTACACCCAGCTGACAGACGTTGAACAGGAGCAGAACGGCTTATATTATTATGACCGGAAACCTAAGTTTGACGTGCAGAAACTGAAAGAAATATTTGGAAAAACTCCTGTAGAGGATTATAACAAGAAATAATATGAGAAAAATTGTAATATATTTTTGTTGCCTGGTGGTCGCCATGACTTCATTGCCTGTTCATGCCCAGAATATTCATCCTGCTCCAGCACCGCTGTACAGAGATCCTGTAACGGATGGAGCTGCAGATCCTGTCGTGGTCTGGAACCGTGTGAAAAAAAGTTGGTGTATGTTTTATACTCAGCGGCGTGCAAACCTGGATGCTGCCGATGTGGCCTACTGTTATGGAACGAAAATAGGTGTTGCAGAATCTGAGGACCATGGGCAAACTTGGGTTTATAAGGGAACACTGGACCTGGAATTTGAAAATGGTCTCAATACTTTCTGGGCACCGGATATTGTGTATGATTCCGGAAAATACCACATGTTTGTTTCTTATATTCCGGGAGTAAGAAATCATTGGGGAGGAACTCATCAGATCATGCATTATGTGAGCCGGGATCTGTGGCACTGGGAATATATCGGTGAATTGCCTTTGTCATCTCAGGCAGTAATAGATCCGGCATTATGCCAGAAGAAAGATGGAACCTGGAGATTGTGGTATAAGGATGAAGCGTCAGGATCTCATACGTTTGTAGTAGAGAGCAGGAATCTGTATGATTGGTCGGAACCCAAACTGGCTGTAGGTGGAGAGGCACATGAAGGGCCGAAGATTTTTTATTATGCAGATTATTACTGGATGCTGACAGATGAGTGGAAGGGACTCAGAGTCTATCGTTCAGAGGATATGGAACACTGGGAAAGGCAGGGCCTTATATTAGATGAACCAAGTTCACGGCCTGAAGATACGCCTAGCGGTGCACATGCTGACGTAGTGGTGGTGGACGGCAGGGCATATGTATTCTATTTTACTCATCCGGGGCGGGTTTCTCATGTAGATGCCCCTGCAGATGAAAATGGAGTGATACCCTATAAGTTCCGGAGATCATCGATTCAGGTTGCACTTTTAGACTTCCAGTCAGGAACCTTGGCTTGTAATCGTGATTCTGTCTTTAATTTTTATTTACCGGACATGGAATGAGTCCTTGTAAATGTTTTTTGTTTCAAGAGAAATGAAAGTAAGATTTATTTATATAGTCTCGGGGCTCATGCTTCTTTGCAGTTGTGGCCAACAGCCTGCGGATCTGAGCTATCAGATAACAGGACCTTATGCGGAAAAAGTAGATTCCGTATTATCTTTGATGACATTGGAGGAGAAAGTAGGTCAGATGAATCTGTATAGTTCCGATTCGCAGGCCACAGGCCCTGCTCAAGTGGATTCAACCAAGTTGGAACAAATTCGTGCGGGGAGGGTAGGAGGTATGCTGAATGTAAAGGGAGCTGCCGATACACGCTATTTTCAGGAAGCAGCAATGGAATCACGCTTGCGCATTCCGCTGTTATTTGGGTTGGATGTAATTCATGGTATGCGTACCGTTTATCCGATACCATTGGCCGAAGCCGCCAGTTTTGATCTGGAACTAATGGAACGTACGGCTGCTGCAGCTGCAAAGGAAGCTTCTTCAGAGGGGATTCATTGGACATTTGCTCCGATGGTTGATATCAGCAGAGATGCGCGCTGGGGACGTGTGATGGAAGGAGCCGGTGAAGATACCTGGTATGGTTGTCGGGTGGCAGAAGCCCGTGTACGTGGATTTCAGGGGAAATCTCTGGCTGATACCACAACGATCCTGGCATGTGCCAAGCATTTTGCTGCTTATGGAGCTTGCATCGGAGGCAGAGATTATAATACGGCAGATATTTCTAAGTTGACACTGCTTGAGGTGTATTTGCCTCCGTTCCGTGCTGCGCTGAATGCCGGGGTTTCTACCTTTATGAATGCATTTAATGATGTGAACGGGATACCGGCAACTGGTAATACCTATCTTTTAAGAGAACTTTTGAAGGGAGAATGGAATTTTGGGGGCTTTGTCGTGTCAGACTGGAATTCAGTTGGTGAGATGATCAACCATGGTATTGTATCTGATCTGAAAGGAGCTGCCCTTCGTGGAACTTTGGCCGGATGTGATATGGACATGGAATCGCGTGCCTATACGTCTCATCTGGAGGAACTGGTGAAGGAAGGTATGATCGACGAGAAATATATAGATGATGCAGTCCGTCGTATTCTGTTGAAGAAATTTGAATTGGGGTTGTTTGATGATCCTTTTCGCTATTGTAGTGAACAACGGCAGCAACAGATCGTTCTTTCGCAAGAGCTGAAAGAGGTAGCTCGTGAGGCCGGACGCTCCTCTATTGTCTTGTTGAAGAATACGCCGGGAGTACTTCCCTTGCAGGCACCGAAGCGGATAGCTGTAATTGGTGCCTTGGCAGATTCACAGGAAGATATGCTGGGCGGCTGGGCTGTGGAAGGAGTAAAGGAAGAGGTAATTACTGTGCTGCAGGGTATCAAAAACCGATATCCCGATAGTGTGGTAACCTATGCGGAAGGGTATGATCTGAAGACCAGTCAGCTGAATCTGGCTGAAGCTAAGCAGGCTGCGGCAATGGCAGATGTGGTAGTTGTTGGGGTTGGTGAGAGAGCTTATCAAAGCGGTGAAGCACGATCCATGGCTCATATAGATGTTCCTGCCGGCCAACAACAACTGGTCCGGGAATTGAAAAAGATGGGGAAGAAGGTTGTAGTATTGGTGATGGGAGGCCGTCCTTTGATATTTAATGAACTTACTCCTTATGCTGATGCTGTTCTTATGACATGGTGGTTGGGAACAGAGGCAGGAAATTCCATTGCAGATGTACTTTCCGGAGATTACAATCCCTCGGGCAAATTGCCTATGACTTTCCCGGCCTGTGTGGGGCAAATCCCCATTTATTACAATTATAAGAATACAGGACGGCCCGCCCAATCCGGATTCATGTCTTACACGTGTGGCTATCTGGATCAGGATTCCCGTCCAGCCTATCCTTTTGGCTTCGGATTGAGTTATACAAACTTTGAGCTCTCTGAACCTGTCGTATCGAAAACCGTATATGGCGCCGGTGAAACGGTCGAGTGTAAAGTGAAGATTAGAAACGTTGGATCATACAGCGGAAAAGAGACTGTCCAGCTATATATCCGGGACCTGGTATCTTCGGTAACTCGGCCGGTTAAGGAACTGAAAGGTATTTGTCAGGTAATGCTGGCACCAGGCGAACAGAAAGAAATTACTTTTAGATTGAATGAGAATGATCTTGGATTCTATAATGAAAATCTGGTTTTTGTTACAGAACCGGGAGAATTTGAATTGATGATCGGAAACAGTTCGGATAATGTCAAAAGTTGCTTTTTTTGGATCAACGTAAAAACCTGAGGAGTAATTCTGATAAAATCGTATCTTTGCCTACAAGAATAAAAAAGAATACAATGGAAACAAACGGTTATCGTCTCCTTCTTCCGGAAGGAACTCTTGATTATTTCACTATATCAGATGTAAAGGAAAGCAGTACGGAAATAGTAATTTATCTTGAAGAGAAGAATGGAGCTCCCCAAGAGTACTCTGAGAGTAAAGTTGAGAGTAAGGGTTTTTATGATCCGATAGTTGTACAAGACTTTCCAATCCGCGGAAAGAAGGTATTTCTAAACATCCGTCGTCGCAGATGGGTCTTAAAGGATGAGAACCGCTATGTAAGCCGTAACTGGAAACTGGTTGCTCAAGGCAGCCGTATGACGCAAGAATTTGCGACTTTTTTAAAAGAGTTATATTGATACACTTCCCGTCAGCTGTAAGCTTTTGGGAACCCTGTTCGGTATCGACGGTGAGCTTCTTGAAAGGCAATACCGCAATCATCTGAGCGGATATTTGAAATGGGACCAACTTCCGCACGCAGAAGAATGGATTCTGTTCGAGAAAAACATTGGAGCATACGTAGGGATAGACGAAGTATGTCTCTCGCGCGGTGAATTATATACCATATTGATAAATAAGGAGAAAAGAGGAACTGCCGGAAGTATTATCGCTATCATAAAAGGTACTGATGTAAAGACCGTAACATCCATCCTTCTAAAACTTTCCAGACGCAGGCGCTTTCAGGTAAGGGAGATAACACTTGATATGGCTCCCAATATGGAGCAGACGGCACGTATATGCTTTCCTGCCGCACGTCGTGTTACAGACCGTTTCCATGTACAGAAGCTTGCTTATGAAGCAGTTCAGGACATGCGAGTTAAAGCCCGCTTGGAAGCACTTGATGAAGAGTCTGTACAGATAGCATATGCAAAGGCATGTGGAAAGACATATCATGCTCCGGTATTTGAGAATGGAGATTCAAGAAAACAGTTGCTGGCCAGAAGTATATACCTTCTGTATAAGAAAGAATCATTATGGACCGAATCACAACGTGTACGTGCCGGTATCCTGTTCAGAGAATATCCGGATATAAAGAAAGCGTACTATCTTTCCATGAGACTAGGATTGATTTATCACCAGTGCAGACATAAGGATGTAGCCTTGACAAGGCTTGCCAGGTGGTATGATGAAGTGGATAAATCAGGATTCCTTGCCTTTGGAAGAGTAGCAAGGTCAATACAGACACATTATCTTGAAATAATAAACTACTTCGAGAGACGTTCCACGAACGCAGCTTCTGAATCCTTTAATGCTAAAATAAAGAACTTTCGCTCACAATTTAGGGGAGTGAAAGATAAGGCTTTCTTTTTGTTTAGACTGTCGAAAATTTATGCGTAAGATGAGAATCCCTCAGGTTTTTACGTTGATCCCAAAACATTCTACCGAATTTCAATATACAGGATGGTGTATAAAAACAAAAAAGACATCTAAGAAATTACATTCTTAAATGCCTTACAGTAGCGGGACCCGGGATTGAACCGGGGACCTCATGATTATGAATCATGCGCTCTAACCAGCTGAGCTATCCCGCCATCATTTCTCGATTGCGGGTGCAAAGGTAAATCATATTTTTGAATTACGCAATACCTTCGCTAAAAAAATGCAAACTTTTTCCTCACTTTCCTCTTCCCGCACGATCTTCGGGTAAAAATTACAGGGCTTTACAAAAAAACAGATATTATCCTATGCAGTATACAAAAAATTACTTTAATTTGTCGCCGTTATCTTTAAACTCAAAATAAGAAAAACCGACCATGAAAAAGAAAATACGCATTGAATACCCACTAAATCCCTCTTCCGGGAGCATTATATGGGCAACAATCAGTACTCCTTCCGGCTTACAGCGATGGTTTGCCGACAAAGTTTCCAACGTAGGCAAACTCTTCACTTTCCAATGGGGAAAAACAGAAACCCGAAAAGCAGAAGTCATCAATTTCAGAACAGAATCATTCATCCGCTTTCACTGGGCCGACGAAGATACCAAAACATTCTTTGAACTTAAAATGAATTACAACGAACTGACCTCCGACTATTTGCTGGAAGTTACCGACTTTGCAGATCCGGGAGAAGAAGAGGATGTCAGAAGCCTTTGGGATTCCCAAATCGAAGTCCTGAGAAGAGTTTGCGGACTATAAATCTAAAAATATTCAAAACATAGTCTTTCTGTCCGCTTTTTATGCTATTTTTGCACTTTGATAATAGTAAACAAGCATGCTACGCATAAAAAAGCTCGACATATTTGTACTGAAAAGTTTCCTGCTGCTCTTCGCAGGAACTTTTTTCATCTGTCTGTTCATCTTCATGATGCAGTTCCTGTGGAGATACGTAGACGAACTGGTGGGAAAAGGTCTGGAAATAAAAGTCCTGGCCCAGTTCTTCTTTCTCTCGGCACTGACACTGATTCCATTATCACTTCCTCTGGCTATCCTGCTGGCTGCCCTGATGACATTCGGAAACTTCGGCGAGCGTTATGAGCTGCTTTCCATGAAAGCCGCCGGTATTCCGTTGCTGCGCATCATGCAACCGGTCATTCTCTTTTGCGTACTGCTCGGACTGACTTCCTTTTTCTTTCAGAATGTAGTCGGCCCCAAGGCACAAAAGGAACTGTGGACGCTCATCGTTTCCATGAAACAGAAATCGCCCGAAGTAGATATCCCCGAAGGTGTTTTCTACAGCGATATCGACGGATACAACATTTACGTAAAACAGAAAGACCGTGAAACCGGTATTCTGAAAGATGTACTGATCTACAACTTCTCTGACGGATTCGAAAATGCACATATCATCTGGGCTGCCGAAGGAAAGCTGGAACTGACCGCCGACAAGCAACATCTGTATCTGCACCTCTACAATGGTGAACAGTTTGAAAACCTGAAGTCGCAAGCCGGATTATCCAGAAATGTTCCTTACCGGAGAGAGACATTCCGGGAAAAGCATACACTCATCCAATTCGACACACAATTCAACATGGTTGACGGAAACTTCCTGAACCGGCGTTCGGATATCAAGAACATGAACGAAATTACGCATGCCATTGACTCTCTGACTGCCTATGCGGACAGTCTGGGACGTTCCATGCACAGCGACATCATGCAGTCAACCTACAAAGCGCCCATATTAAGCAAGTCAGACTCCGTCAAAATTCAGGAAGAAAAACTCTCAGTCATCAATATAGACAGCGTTTTCAACACACTGACTTCTGCCGAAAAGCTCAAAACTCTTTCTACTTGTGAGAACCGGCTTTCGTCTCTTTCATCTGACTGGAGCATGAAAAGTTATCTGACCAAGGAAACAGATGCCAATATCCGCGGGCACCGCTCTGACTGGCATAAGAAGATAACTCTTTCACTGGCCTGCATCATTTTCTTCTTTATCGGAGCTCCGCTGGGTGCCATTATCCGAAAAGGAGGACTGGGTATGCCTGTGGTTCTGTCCGTGCTGATCTTTATCCTGTATTACATCATCGACTCAGGAGCAACACGTGTAGCCAAAAGTGGTGAAATGAACATTATATTAGGAACCTGGATGAGTACCCTCGTTCTGGCTCCGCTGGGAGGATTCCTGACCTACAAGTCAAACAAGGACTCCGTCGTATTCAACATTGATGTTTACATTGCTTTCTTCCGGAAACTGCTCGGCATCCGTCAGAGCCGGCACATCTTCAAGAAGGAAGTTATTATTCATACTCCCGACTATGCAGACGTCGTAAACCGTCTGGAAGCCATCAGCAGACAATGCCAGGATTATGCCAATAAGCATAAGTTGCTGGGACCTCCTAATTACTTCCAGATCTTCACCAACAACGAACACGACGATGCAATCCGGGAAATCAGCCTGCAAATGGAAAATCTGATCGAGGAACTTTCAAACAGCAAGGACAACATCCTGCTGAACATGCTGAACAAATATCCCTACTTGTCGGTTAAAGCTCATAAGAGCCTGTTCGACAATCGCTGGCTGAATCTGATTTTCGGAATCATCGTTCCGGCCGGACTGCTGGTGTGGCTCAACATCTGGCGGTATCGGGTGAGACTGGATAAAGATCTGAAAGTGATACTCAAGACGAACGAAGAATTGGAAAACCATATACGAACTAATCTTTTATAACCCTATAAACAAGCATTATGGAGAAAATAAAACTGAATACAATTGAAGAAGCAATTGAAGATTTCCGCAAGGGCGAATTTGTCATTGTAGTGGATGACGAAGACCGTGAAAATGAAGGCGACCTGATCATTGCCGCTGAAAAGATCACTCCCGAGAAAGTAAACTTCATGCTGAAACATGCCAGAGGCGTGCTGTGTGCCCCGATTACCATTTCCCGTTGTGAAGAACTTGATCTTCCACATCAGGTAAACAACAATACATCTGTATTGGGAACTCCCTTTACCGTAACCGTCGACAAACTGGAAGGATGCAGCACCGGAGTTTCTGCTGCTGACCGTGCCGCTACCATCCGTGCACTGGCTGACCCGACTTCTACTCCCGAAACTTTCGGACGTCCGGGACATATCAACCCGCTGTATGCACAGGAAAAAGGAGTTTTGCGCCGTGCCGGACATACTGAAGCAAGTGTAGATATGGCTCGTCTGGCCGGACTTTATCCCGCAGCAGCACTGATGGAAGTCATGAACGAAGACGGAACCATGGCCCGTCTGCCGGAACTGAAGAAAATGGCTGATGAATATGGCTTCAAACTGATCTCTATCGCTGACCTGATTGCTTACCGGTTGAAACAGGAATCACTGGTAGAAAAAGGTGTGGAAGTAGATATGCCGACTTCTCACGGTCACTTCCGTCTGATCCCGTTCCGCCAGAAAAGCAACGGCCTGGAACATGTAGCCCTGATCAAAGGTGAATTCAAGGAAGATGAACCGGTACTTGTACGTGTACACTCTTCCTGTGCAACCGGAGACATCTTCGGCTCTATGCGTTGTGACTGCGGCGACCAGCTTCACAAAGCAATGGAACGCATCGAAAAAGAAGGCAAAGGTGCTATCGTTTACCTGAACCAGGAAGGACGCGGCATCGGACTGATGGAAAAGATGAAAGCCTACAAACTGCAGGAAGAAGGTATGGACACTGTTGACGCCAACCTTTGTCTGGGACATCAGGTGGATGAAAGAGATTATGGTGTAGGTGCACAGATTCTCCGCGAAATCGGTATCCACAAGATGCGTCTGCTGACCAACAATCCGGTGAAACGTGTCGGTCTGGAAGCTTACGGACTGGAAATCGTGGAAAACGTTCCTATCGAAGTAACTCCCAATCCTTATAACGAACGTTACCTGCATACCAAAAAGGAACGTATGGGACACACCCTGCATTTCAATAAATAATTATACTGCAAACCATGGAAACAAACGAAATAACCAAAACATTTACACGCTCGGTCGCACAGGCCAGCCTGTTCCGGAGCGTATATGTATGGATGACTCTTGCACTGGTCATCACCGGATTCACCGCTCTGTATGTAGCCAAATCCTACACATTGCTGAATCTTATGCTGCAAAACCAGATGGCTTTCTGGGGAGTGCTGATTGCTGAGTTCGGTCTGGTATTCTACATGTCGGCCCGCATCAACCGCATCTCCTTTACGACAGCAACCATCCTGTTCATTGTCTACTCTATCCTGAACGGAGTCACAATGTCCATGCTGTTCCTCATTTACACCATGAGTTCAATAGCCACGACATTCTTTGTCACCGCAGGAACGTTCGGAGCAATGGCTTTGTTCGGCTATGCCACCAAGAAAGATCTCACACGCATCGGCAACTTGTGCATCATGGGAGTGATCGGACTCATAATCGCCTCACTCGTCAACATGTTCCTGCACAATTCCATGATGGATCTGATCATTTCTTACGTAGGCGTGCTGCTATTCGTTGGACTGACAGCCTATGATTCACAGAAGATCAAGCAAATGCTGAGCGGAGAAGATATCGAAGTAAACGAGACAACCCAGAAGATCGCACTGATGGGAGCCCTGACTCTTTATCTGGACTTCATTAACCTGTTCCTCTATCTGCTGCGGATCCTGGGTGACCGTAAATGATACGGACACTTTAAATACAAAACAACTCTAACTTAAATAAAACTAACATGAATCAACTTTCAGATCGTTTGAACAGCCTGTCTCCATCGGCGACACTGGCTATGTCACAAAAAAGCAGTGAGCTCAAGGCTCAAGGCGTTGACGTTATCAACCTGAGTGTGGGAGAACCCGATTTCGATACTCCTGACCACATCAAAGAAGCTGCCAAAAAGGCAATTGACGAGAACTACTCACGCTACTCTCCCGTAGCCGGATATCCGGCTCTGCGGAATGCCATCGTAGAAAAGCTGAAGAAGGAAAACGGTCTGGAATATACCGCCGCTCAGATCAGCTGTGCCAATGGTGCCAAGCAATCTGTCTGCAACACGATTCTGGCTTTGGTGAACAAAGGTGATGAAGTAATCGTTCCGGCTCCTTACTGGGTAAGCTATCCGGAAATGGTGAAGCTGGCTGAAGGTACTCCCGTTATCGTACGTGCCGGCATCGAACAGGACTTCAAGATCACTCCGGAACAGCTGGAAGCTGCCATCACTCCGAAAACCCGTGTCCTGATCCTCTGCTCTCCGTCAAACCCGACCGGATCTGTATATTCACAGGAAGAACTGGCCGGACTGGCTGCAGTTCTGGCTAAACATGAACGTGTCATCGTTGTTGCCGACGAAATTTATGAACACATCAACTACATCGGCAAGCACCAGAGCATCGCTCAGTTTGCTGACATCAAAGACCGCGTTGTCATCGTCAACGGTGTATCCAAAGCTTATGCAATGACCGGATGGCGTATCGGTTTCATCGCCGGACCGGAATGGATCGTGAAAGGTGTCAACAAGCTGCAGGGACAATATACTTCAGGACCTTGCTCTGTATCTCAGAAAGCTGCTGAAGCTGCTTACACCGGTACACAGGCTCCTGTAGAAGAAATGCGCAAGGCGTTTGAACGCCGCCGCGACCTGATCGTCAAGCTGGCTAAAGAAATCCCGGGATTCGAAGTAAATCACCCGCAAGGTGCCTTCTACCTCTTCCCGAAATGTGATTCTTTCTTCGGCAAGAAGGACGGCGACCGCGTTATCAACAACGCTGATGACCTGGCTATGTACCTGCTGGAAGTAGGTCATGTGGCTTGCGTGGGCGGAACTTCTTTCGGAGCTCCCGAATGTATCCGTATGAGCTATGCAACTTCCGATGAGAACATCGTGGAAGCCATGAAGCGCATCAAGGAAACACTGGCACGCCTGAAATAAGACGAAACATACCATTAAAAGCCTGAAGGGATTAAAAACCCTTCGGGCTTTTTTTAAAACGCTTCGGCGTTTGACTTTGAACGTCGAAACGTTTTAGGTCAAACGCCGAAGCGTTTTTTTATGCCTTAAAATGAACATTCAGAAAAGACTGGTTGTTCTTTCCAGAAAGGGATTTTATGAAAAGAACACTTATACTGGCCGACAATCAGGATATCACACGACGGGGGATGCAGGCACTGGCCGTTACAGAATGCGCCTCTCTCTTCAGCACCGTCACGGAGGCAGACAGCCGGAGCGAGCTGACCCGAGCCCTGCTTGCAGATCCGGAAGCAGTAGCCGTAATCGACTATACCCTGTTTGATTGCACGGAAAGTCAGCTGACAGCCTTGAAAGAACGCTTTCCACGTGCTCCCTTTATTCTGTTCTGTGATTCACTGAATCAGGAACTGACCCGCCGGCTGGTGTTCAGTCAGGCTCTCTTCTGCATGCTGCCGAAAGATTCCTCCCTGAAAGAAATCCGGGAATGCCTCACCGAAGCAACGGAAGGACGTCCTTATCTCACCGGGAAAGTGGCCGCCTGGCTGAAACAATCCGGGAAGACAACAGACGCTGTCTCTCCGCTTACCACGACAGAAAAAGAAATACTCCGGGCCATGGCATTAGGGAAAAGCACCAAGGATATTGCCTCAGAACGCTTCCTGAGTATATATACCGTCATGACTCACCGCAAAAATATTTTCCGGAAACTGGGTGTCAACAACGCCCACGAAGCCATCCGTCATGCGCTCCGCTCGGGCCTTGTCGACGTTGTGGAATATTACATCTGAACTCCGTTTTCCTTATCAAAGAGGATAGTCCTCAAAAGCATACAGCACAGTCGAAAGATAGCGCTCGCCGGTGTCAGGAAGCAGCACAACGATATTCTTGCCTGCATATTCCGGCTGCCGGGCCAGCTGCAGGGCTGCAAAGACAGCCGCTCCCGACGAAATACCTGTCAGCAAGCCTTCCTGCAAAGAAAGTTCACGTCCTGTCCGGATAGCATCATCGTCTGCCACACGAATCACTTTATCAACGACACTGGCATCGTATGTCTTCGGAACAAAACCGGCTCCGATCCCCTGAATCTTATGCAGGCCCGGTTTGTCACCTGACAGAACCGCAGAAGAATCCGGTTCCACACCAATGATTTCCACAGCCGGATTATGAGCTTTCAGTCCTCTTCCTGTTCCGCTCAAAGTTCCGCCCGTCCCCACTCCGGCGACGAACACATCCACCTGTCCGTCCATATCGGCCCAGATTTCCTCGGCCGTCGTACGAACATGTGCTTCCGGATTGGCAGGATTTTCAAACTGCTGAAGGATCACAGCACCCGGAGTAGTGTCACGCAATTCGTTGGCTTTTTCAATAGCTCCGCTCATTCCTTTTTCTCCAGAAGTCAGGACCAGCTGCGCTCCCATAGCTTTCAGCAGATTCTGCCGTTCCAGACTCATGGTTTCAGGCATGGTAAGTATGGTCTTATACCCTTTCACCCCGGCTACCCAGGCCAGTCCTACTCCAGTGTTTCCACTGGTAGGCTCAATGATAACAGCTCCGGGCTTCAGGATTCCCCTGCGCTCTGCGTCTTCGATCATAGCCAGTGCAACACGATCTTTGACACTTCCTCCCGGATTAAAATATTCCAGTTTGGCGATGATTCTCGCTTTGCTTTGATGCAAACGGGCCAGCTTCTGCAATTCCAGCAGAGGAGTATGCCCGATCAGTTCGGTCAGTTGTTGATGTATCTTTGCCATAACAAAACATTTAATAACCACAAAAGTAGGAGAAAAAGCGAAATATCACAATACCCTTTTTAGGGTAAAAAAAAACAGAGCCGCCTCAGAAGAAGCAGCTCTGTATAAATTGTCATAAAAACGACTTTCGATTATCCCAGGTGAATAGCTTCAGAAGGACAAACATCTGCACAAGTTCCACATTCTGTGCAAGCGTCAGGATTGATAGAATATTTATCACCTTCTGAGATTGCGCCTACCGGGCATTCATCGATACAAGTACCGCATGCGATACAGTCGTCACTAATTACGTAAGCCATTGTTGTAAAAGTTAAGTTATTTTATTAGTACTAATTGATGTCACAAAGGTAACGTTTTTAGTGTTTATTGCAACATCCACATTACAAAATCTAAATAATTTGTACCTAGTCTAAATTGTTTCACTTCGTTAGTGACTGATACATTGCCTGTTGGATACGAGGACGTATATTCAGTTTCATCAGAGCATTCCGCCCGTAAGGATTCGGATAAATCCGGTTGCTCAGGAAAACGAACACCAGTTCATTATCCGGATCTACCCAGGCACAAGTACCTGTAAATCCCGTATGCCCAAAGACAGAGGCCGGAATTCTGGCTGCACATGGTCCATTCTCCGGATGCTCCGTATCCGGCTTGTCAAAGCCCAGTCCCCGGCGACTGTTTTTCGACTTCAAGGTAATGAAAAGATCACACGTTGCTCGTGAAAGATAACGGCGGTCCCCGCACACTCCTCTGTCGAGCAGCATCTGCCAGATGACCGCTACGTCATGAGCCGTGGAAAACAGTCCGGCATTTCCTGAAACTCCGCCCAGCAAGGCTGCAATTTCATCGTGTGCATAACCACGCAACGGACCGCCTCTCAAAAAGTCCTGCTGAACCGTAGGAACGATTTCCGATGGACGGAAGTGTTTCAGCGGATGATAAGTGGTACGAGTCAGTCCCATCGGCTTGTAGAAAGTACTGTCCAGATATGCATCAAGCGGCATGCCAGCCAAACGCTCCACAATTTCTTTCAACAAGACAAAATTAAGGCAACTATACCGATACGACTTTCCTTTCAACGGCATTTCTGCAATCTTATCCAGCATCACCTGACGGAATTCCTCCTTTATATATAAGTTTTCGGCCACCTGTACCGGATACTCCGGTGAAGAAGTGCGCGAAGCCCACTGAGGATTCAACTTAAAATCGGTACAAGCATATAAATTGGAAGCCACCTGTATGGTATGCGTAGCATCCGGACGTTTAGTAAACAGCCCTCCCTTGCAGCTTTTCGTATCAATTACCTCCTCATAGAAAGGCCAGTAGGCAGGCAAGCCTGATTCATGGAAAAGCAAATCCTGAATAGTAATTCGGGACTTGTTGGTTCCCTGCAGGAACGGAAGGTATTGTGAAGCCTTGTCTGTCAGTCCGAATTTTCCCTCATCATATAATTTCATAACGGCCAGCAACGTGGCAGAAGCCTTGCTGAGTGAGGCCAGATCATAAAGATCATTCTCGCGGACAGGCTGTTTCCCTTCGTAGGTATGAGAACCGAAACATTTGTTGTAAACCGGATAACCATACCGCATGATCAGCACATGACATCCCGGATAGGCACCAGCCTTGATTCCTTCTTCTGCAATCGTATCGATTTGAGACAAGATCTCCGAACTCATGTTAAAATCCTCCGGCTTATAGTCACGCGGATGATTCGGATCTAAAGTCACACCGGTTCCTGCCGCAAACAAATTTCCCAACGGAACAGACAGCCGTCCGTCAACCAAAGCTTTTCCCAACAGTACATCCGCAACATAATGCTGCAAGGATTCACTGTCTGAATGAGCCAGCACCACAGAAGCTGCTGAAGCCACCGCCTTTTCCAGCGGCAGCAGAACATCCCCATCCTGAAAACAAACCAGCACTACCGGCTTATCGGCAGCCAGCGGCTCCAGCAAAGAGGCATATTGGGCAACATTCTTTTCGTGTACGGCAACGATAACCTGCTGGGCCGGACGAAGCACTCTCTCCAGGGAACGCAAGGAATCCAAATCTGCCCGAACCCAATTGACAGGAATTACTTCACGCAATCTTTTATAAAAAGGATATGCCTGAGCCAGGCTTGGAGAAAGACTGAGCAACACGGTTCCCGACAGGGACAGGTCCAGTGGGAGCATGTCTTCTTCATTCTTCAGTACGGTCACCGAAGCATTGTTCAAATGACGGATCAAACGCCTTGTCGAAGCTGTTTCAATACGCTTCCGTACATCCGACGGAACAGGAGCCGGACGACGAGACAATCCTAAAGCATATTTATAAGTAAGTACCTTGCGGCAATGTTCATCAATATCCGCTTCAGTCAGCTTTCCGGCTTTCACGGCATTCAGCACGGCATCCAGTTCACGCTTCAGATTACGTGGCGCCAGCAGCAAGTCATTTCCAGCCTGTAAAGCCTGGGCGCATACTCCTTCGTTCCCGGAAATACCTTTCATTTCCAGCGCATCCGTAAACACCAGCCCGGAGAAACCCAGATCCTTCTTCAATAAATCCCGAACGAGAGCCGGAGAAATAGATGCAGGCTTCCGCCCGATCTGAGGCACTTGCAAATGTCCAACCATAACTCCTCCGATTCCAGCCTGAACAGCCTGACGGAAAGGATAAAGTTCAATGCTGTCCAGACGAGCACGGTCAAAGTTCAACACAGGAAGCTTCTTGTGAGAATCCGTATCCGTATCACCGTGTCCGGGAAAATGTTTGCAGACTGCCAGCACTCCCCCGTCTTCCAATCCCTTGGAATAGGCAATAACCTTGTGGGCCACATTCTCAGGTACACTTCCGAAAGAACGGGTATTGATCACCGGATTATCCGGATTATTGTCAATATCTGCCACCGGAGCAAAATTCACATGAACGCCTATCAGTTTCAGCTGGCGGGCAACTTCACGGCCATATTCATACAACAGCGAATCGTGCTGGATACATCCTAAAAAACGATTACGCGGAAACTGAGGAGTTTCTTTCAACCGCATGGCCAATCCCCATTCTCCATCGAACGTGATGAGCAATGGAATATCCGCCAATTCCTGGGCCATGTTGGTCAGTTGCACCTGACGTTCCAGTTCACCACCGGAAAACAAAAGCCCTCCGACTCCGTATTCACGCACTGCCGCTGTAATATTGGCTTTATTCTTTGCTGTCTGGATCGGAGCTACCGTATGAATAAACAGCTGTCCGATCTTCTGCTTCAAAGTCATTTTGCCCATCAATGATTCAACCCACCTCCTGCATGCAGCTGTATCTTCCACCTGCTGCAAGACATGAGGGGTCTGAGCCAACATCTGCCCGACAAAGAGCAAACATAATCCGAGCCAAGCTATCCGTTTCACCATAGGCTATTTATCTTTTTGCATTTGAACAACCATTTTTCCAACAAAGGCAGCGTGTTTTCCCATCTGCTGAACAGGAACTTCCACCCCATCCAGATTCTTATAAAAGACAGGCTCTTCAAAGAAAGAATGAGAATGTCCGCCTATCACAAGATCAATGTTGCGCGTATTCTCAATCAGTTCTACATCAGAATAAGGTTCACCTTTCCATCCCAGATGAGACAGACAGATCACCAGATCACACTGTTCCTGCTCTTTCAGCAAATCAGCAATACGCTGTCCTTCCGAAACCGGATCTTCAAACCGAACCTGTCCATAATTCTCATGAGCCACCAAACCGTCAAGTTTTGCTCCCAGTCCAAACACACCGATACGTAAGCCATTCCGCTCCAAAACGACATATTCCTTGACCAGTCCCTCCAATACAGTTCCCTTTACATCATAATTGGCACATACGACAGGAAATTCAGCCATCTTAAAAAGACGTGCCATATTTTCAAGTCCAAAGTCAAATTCATGATTACCGATGGCACAGGCATCATACTTCATGTGATTCATCAGACGGATTTCAACCTCTCCCTTAAACAAATTATAAAACGGAGTTCCCTGCGAGAAGTCGCCTGCATCAAACAACAGCAAGTCTTTATGTTTCTTACGTTCTTGCTGCAAGAAAACTGCACGACGGGCCATACCGGCCTTGCCAGCCAGCAAAGTATCAGCAAACGTGTCAGAGAAAGGCTCCACACGACTATGCATATCGTTGGTGTGATAAATATACAGTGACTTAACATTTTGGGCGGCCAGTACGCCTGTCAAAAAAACAACCAGCCCGAAAGTCCATATTCTTTTCATTTTCATACTCATCTTTATTAATACCAACATGTTTATCTGACAATGATACGGTTTTCCGTTTCAGCCTGGATCACACGTCCTTCCTTCTCGCACTTTGCCACATAGTCAAGCAGCAGATTCCGCAACAAATGCTTCTTCGACACCTGCTTCGACCTGGCATCACGGAAAGCCTCCAGCTTATCATTGCCTTCAGCCAGATAATCGATCGTTGCAATCGTATATTCCTTATCTTTCTCAATTTTACGTCCGCCCACCTTTGCCTCTTCAAGTTTTCCGTCGGAAGTGATAACCAGCTGTGCGCCACTTATCCCTTCTCCATGGACAGATGCAATCTGAGAAAACAGGGTTTCCAACGTTGCGCCATCCATTGTCACCACGCACAAAGCATTTTCAAACGGAGCTATCTCGTAAATTGTCCCATAAGTAATATTCCCTTCAGGCAAAGCATTACGGATTCCACCCATATTCATGACGGCAACATCTGCCGGCTGACCGGTGAGCTGCTTTGCCCCGTCACGAAGCACATCGGCAATCAAATTGGACAAAGGTGATTCGGGACGATACGCCGTTAAAGTTGCAGCAGCGTACCCGATGACCGGTGACATAATGCTGTCAACTTTTTCTTTATAGTGTTCCACCAACTTTTCAGCTTCCTTATCCGGATACTCATCATACACCGCAGTAATCGGAACGCGTCCTCCTTCTACACGAACCAGAGAATAATTGGACTGACATCCTGCCAGCAACAACAAGCCGGCTCCCATTACAGCTTTCAAGCCATATTTTCTAATCCATTCGTTCATATTTCAGCAAATCTTTATCAGACAAAGGTAGGTAAAATTGATGAAAAATGGAAAGCCTTCAATTATTTCCTGGAAATCATCAAAAAATAAGATTGAAAAACTTGCCTATTTTACAAAAAATCACTTACTTTGCACCGCTTTCGCGCAATCGCTGTCAAAGAAGAGTTACTTGATATGTTGCGTTGTAACGATCAAACAATTAATAAACTAAGAAAAATGGATTTTATTAAAATTGCAGAAGAAGCATTTGCTACTGGAAAACAGCATCCTTCATTCAAAGCTGGTGACACTATTACCGTAGCATACCGTATCGTTGAAGGTAACAAGGAACGTGTACAGTTGTACCGTGGTGTTGTTATCAAAATCTCAGGACATGGTGAAAAGAAACGTTTCACTGTACGTAAAATGTCCGGAACTGTTGGTGTAGAACGTATTTTCCCTCTGGAATCTCCGGCTATCGACAGCATCACAGTTAACAAAGTGGGTAAAGTTCGCCGTGCTAAATTGTATTACCTGCGTGCTCTTACCGGTAAGAAAGCTAGAATTCAGGAAAAACGTGTTAACGCATAATTCCCCGAAAACTATTACTCCTTACACACATACAAAAAGCGGTAACTTACACAAGTTGCCGCTTTTTTATTGCCCCGAACAGTCATAAGGGATGTTAAATAACATTTATTCCTTAAACAACTGAGCCGTTTTCCTTGTTTATAGAATAAAATCAAAGAAGAAACATCCCCATACAATAGTTTTAATAAGTTAGTTAGCAACACAAGCTGCCTTCGGAAAAGAAGAGCAGCTTTTTCTTTTTCAAAAGAAAAACGGGGATATATGCCACACGGCACATATCCCCGTCCATTTAAACATCAGACGAATTAATTGTCTCTAACTTCCCAACCCAATGCACTGGCACCCAAAACGGCTGCATCAGCATCTTTCAACTGGGAAAGCAACAACTTGGTTTTTCCTTCGTAGATCTTCAGTACATTTTCTTCCATCGCTTTCTGAACCGGCTTCATGATATAATCACCAGACTTAGCCAGACCACCGAAGAGGATAATTGCTTCAGGACTGGAGAAAGCAATGAAGTTTGCCAAAGCTGTACCAAGGATAGTTCCTGTATATTCGAAAATATCCTGAGCCAGCTTGTCACCCTTAACAGCTGCATCATAAACATCTTTCGACACAATTTCTTCTGCCGGAATGTTTCTCAGCAAACTAGGATCTGTACGCTGTACCAAAAACTCACGAGCAGTACGGGCTACACCCGTAGCTGAGCAATAAGTTTCCAAACATCCTTTACGTCCGCAACCGCAAGCACGTCCTTCCGGATTCACAATAACATGACCCAATTCTCCAGCAAAGCCATCGTGACCATATACCAACTGACCGTTGATTACGATACCACTACCAACTCCTGTACCTAAAGTGATCATGATAAAATCCTTCAAACCGCGAGCTGCACCATAAGCCATTTCACCAATTGCTGCAGCATTTGCATCGTTTGTTAACGCCGTCGGAATGCCTAACTTTTCTTCAAACATGGCAGCCAATGGAATCACTCCCTTCCAAGGAAGATTCGGGGCAAATTCAATTGTACCATTATAGTAGTTACCATTCGGAGCGCCGACACCCATACCTTTAATTCTCTCTGCACCGCCAACCTGCTGCAGCAGCGGAAGAAGTTTCTTGCACACAGCATCAACATACTCGTTGATTTTATCATACTGCTGTGTCTTTACTGAATCAGAAACTAACACATTACCACGAGAATCGACAATACCAAATACTGTATTTGTACCACCGATATCCATTCCTACCACATAAGGTTTTTCCATGTTTATAGTCATGACATTACATTTTTTAGGGTTAATTCTATCACGCAAATGTATAGAATACCACTAAACAGAGCAAATTTTTTTTCATTTATTTATCGAATATCTGTAACTTTTTCTAACTTCGCAATGTCTAACAAACACAAGCAAAAGAAACATGATACATTTGAAAGACATCAACAAGACCTATCACAACGGAGCACCGCTCCATGTATTGAAGGGAATTAATCTCGACATCAAGAAAGGAGAATTTGTCTCCATTATGGGAGCTTCGGGCTCAGGTAAATCTACACTGCTCAACATCCTTGGCATTTTGGACAATTATGATTCAGGAGAATATTACCTGAATGATGTCCTGATCCGGAATCTGAGCGAAACCAAAGCTGCTGAATACCGGAACCGAATGATCGGATTCATTTTTCAGTCGTTCAATCTTATTCCGTTTAAGAATGCCATGGAAAATGTAGCTCTTCCTTTATTCTATCAAGGGGTAAACCGGAAAAAGAGGAATCAGCTGGCACTGGAATATCTGGATAAACTGGGACTCAAAGAGTGGGCTCATCACATGCCTAACGAACTTTCCGGCGGACAGAAACAGCGGGTGGCCATTGCCCGGGCACTAATATCAAAGCCTCAGATCATCCTGGCTGATGAACCGACCGGAGCCTTGGACAGTAAAACCTCCGTAGAAGTCATGCGGATACTGAAAGAACTCCACGATAATGAAGGACTGACAATCATTATTGTTACGCATGAAAGCGGAGTCGCCAATCAAACCAATAAGATTATCCACATTAAAGACGGGGTCATCGAACGGATTGAAGATAACATTGATCACAATGCTTCACCTTTCGGAAAGAACGGATTTATGAAATAGCATGTGTTATGATTGATCTGATACAAGAAATATATGGAACCATCCAACGCAACAAACTGCGTACGGTTCTTACCGGATTCTCTGTCGCATGGGGAATCTTTATGTTAATAGTTTTGCTGGGAGCAGGAAACGGACTGATCAATGCTTTTGAAGGACAGACACGGGACATGAAAATGAATTCTATGAAAATCTATCCCGGATATACTTCCAAGCCTTATAACGGATTAAATGAAGGAAGAAGCATTTCACTGGATGATACAGACAGAGAACTGACTGCTACTGCATTCTCTAAGAATATTATCACGACAGGAGCTACCATCAGCAAAGGAAGCGTTTATCTCAACTTCGAAAAAGAAAATGTAAGCATATCACTTGATGGGGTTTTCCCCAGTTATCCGGAACTGGAAGCAATCAAAATCAAGAAAGGACGCTTCATCAACGAACGCGATATGAAAGAACGCCGCAAAGTGATTGTATTGCATGAGAAAACAGCCAAACAACTTTTTCCCAAAAGCCAACCTCTAGGAAAGTACCTCAACGCACAAGGTGTTTCTTATCAGGTCGTAGGGATCTATACAGACCAAAACAGTTTCTCTCCGTCGGCTTTGATTCCTTTTACTACCTTGCAGGTTGTATATAATAAAGGTGACAGTATTGACAACATCACATTTACAACCCGGGGACTTACCAGTGAAGCCGAGAACGAACTGTTTGAGAAAGATTACCGTCAGGTTATGGGAAGCAAAAAAATGTTTGCTGCAGATGATGACGGTGCTATATGGATATGGAACCGCTTTACCCAATATCTCCAGCAACAGGCAGCCAATCAAACTTTGCACATTGCGATCTGGGTTATCGGAATCTTTACACTGCTGAGCGGCATTGTGGGAGTCAGCAACATCATGCTGATTACCGTGCGCGAACGTACTCACGAATTCGGCATACGAAAAGCACTGGGGGCAAAACCTTCCTCCATTCTATGGCTGATTATATCTGAAAGCGTTGTCATCACAACATTCTTCGGATACATCGGCATGGTAGCCGGAATTGCCGTTACCGAGTACATGAACAAAGTGGCCGGAACGCAAACCATGGATGCAGGCTTGTTTAGCGTGACAGTCTTTGAAAATCCGACAGTGGATATTCACATCGCTATCCAGGCCACCCTGACACTTATTATTGCCGGAACTCTGGCCGGTCTTTTCCCTGCTAGAAAAGCTGTCCGCATCCGGCCTATTGAAGCACTTAGAGCAGACTGATTATGAAACAATTTGATCTAGATACGTGGGAAGAAATACTTGTCACGATCACACGAAACAAGACACGAAGCCTTTTAACCGCATTCGGTATATTCTGGGGAATCTTCATGCTGATTTCTCTGCTGGGCGGTGCGAAAGGCATGCAGGAAACATTGTCACTCCAGTTTAAAGGATTTGCCACAAATTCCGGATTCATGGGTACGAATCAGACAAGCAAAGCTTACCGGGGATTCCAGCAAGGACGTTACTGGGATCTGGAAAACAAAGATGTAGAACGGATCCTGCGCAATGTGGAAGGAGCAGACGTCGTTACTCCGACACTTGCACGCTGGGGAGTGAACATTGTCTACAACGAACAAAAGATCTCCGGAACCCTGAAAGGACTCTATCCTATTTACAGCCAAATAGAAGAACCCCTGATCACGCAAGGGCGCTACCTGAACGATATGGATGTAAGAGATAACCGGAAAGTTTGCATCATCGGCAAACAAATCTATGAATCCTTATTCCCGGGAGGAGAAAACCCCTGCGGAAAATACATCGAAATCAACGGTATCTATTATCAGGTGATCGGCGTAAACATGGGAACAGGAAATGTTTCTATCCAGGGAAATACGGAAACTTCTGTTATCATTCCATTCAGCACCATGCAGAACAATTATAATTTCGGTCAGAAAGTCCAGATGATTGCCTATACTGCACGGAAAGGATATGCCATCAGCGAAGTGGAAAAGGATATCGCCAGGATTGTGAAACAGGCACATCTGATCCATCCGGACGATGACCAGGCACTCGTACAGCTGAATGCCGAAGTTCTTTTTGGCATGATGGACAACCTTTTCTCAGGCATACGCATCCTGGGATGGATGGTCGGTTTGGGAACCTTGCTTGCAGGAGCGATCGGAGTCAGCAACATCATGATGGTTACAGTGAAAGAACGTACCACAGAAATCGGCATCCGGCGGGCAATCGGTGCACGGCCCAATGATATTCTCCAGCAGATTCTTTCAGAAAGTATTGTACTGACAAGCCTTGCAGGAATGAGCGGAATTACCTTTGCGGTCTTTCTTCTGAACATCGTAGAAAGTGCCACATCGACTCCGACAGCACCAATCCATTTTCAAATCAGCTTCTGGCAGGCAATCGGAGCTTGCATTTTGCTGATCATACTTGGACTTCTGGCCGGACTGGCACCGGCATACCGGGCCATGGCCGTAAAACCAATTGAAGCAATCAGAGACGAATAAACCAATATAAAAACGACAAACAAGTGAATATTAACCCATTTATTAACAAAACAAACACCTTTTCTTATGAAAAAGTACATTAAAATAGCTCTGCTGGTAATTCTGGCATTGATTTTCATCGGAACCTTTGTATTCCTTTATCAAAAATCCCAACCCAAAGAAACTATTTATGACGTATTGACTGCTGAAAAAGATACGTTAGTGCAAACCACCGTAGCAACCGGAAAGATTGAACCACGCGATGAAGTCCTGATCAAACCTCAGATCTCGGGTATCATTGCCGAAGTCTATAAGGAAGCCGGACAAAAAATCAAGAAAGGAGAAGTTATTGCTAAAGTCAAAGTAATCCCGGAACTTGGTTCACTGAACGCCGCTGAAAGCCGGGTAAGACTGGCTGAGATGAACGGACGACAGGCCGAAACCGACTTGCAGCGCATGGAGAAACTGTATAAGGGCAAACTGGTCAGCAGTGAAGAATACGAAAAAACTCTTCTGACAACCCAGCAGGCCCGTGAAGAACTTCAGGCAGCTAAAGATAATCTGGAAATCGTAAAAGAAGGTATCACGAAAAACAGTGCTTCGTTCAGCAGCACACTGATCCGATCCACAATTGACGGATTGATTCTGGACGTACCTATCAAAGTGGGTAACTCCGTTATCATGAGCAATACCTTCAATGACGGAACCACCATCGCTACCGTGGCAGACATGGGTGATCTGATCTTCCGCGGAAACGTAGATGAAACGGAAGTGGGACGCATTCACGAAGGAATTCCTGTAAAAATCACTTTAGGAGCTTTACAGAATATGCAGTTTGATGCCACTCTGGAATATATTTCTCCGAAAAGCACGGAAAACAACGGAGCCAATCAGTTTGAAATCAAAGCAGCCATCCAGGTGCCGGACAGCGTAACGATCCGTTCAGGCTACAGCGCCAATGCTGAAATGGAACTGCAGCGTGCCGACAATGTAGTTGCCATTGCTGAAAGTGCCATTGAATTCGAAAATGATTCAGCCTTTGTCTATGTCCTGACCGACAGCGTACCGGTCCAGAAGTTCGAACGCCGTTCAGTGACTACCGGAATCAGCAACGGTATCAAGATCGAAATCAAGAAAGGATTGAATGCAGGTGAACAAGTACGCGGACTGAAGAAAGGAGAATAAGCCATGATAACAACCAAACAAAAATATCTCGCAACATTAACTTTTTGTGCCTGCACACTCTCTGTCCAGGCACAGGAGGCCTGGAGCCTGAAACAATGTATCGACTATGCCATCGAACATAACCTGACCATCAAGCAACAGGAAGCAAGCCGTGACCAGAGTGAAGTGGAATTGAATACAGCCAAATGGAGCAGACTGCCCGATTTGAACGGAAGTGCTTCCCACTCTTTCAACTTCGGCCGAAGCCTGCAGGCTGATAATACTTACCAGAGTATCAATACACAGAACACCGGTCTGAACCTGACAACCAGTGTCCCGTTGTTTACCGGTATGCAGATTCCTCACAGCATTTCACTGGCCAAACTGAATCTGAAAGCAGCCATCGAGGATCTGAACAAAGCCAAAGAAGATATCAGCATTCAGGTTGCATCCGCCTATCTGCAAGTTCTGTTCAATGAAGAACTGGCTAAGGTGGCCCACCAGCAAGTCAGCTTAAGTCAGGAGATGCTGAAGCAGAAAGAAGCCTATTACCAGAACGGCAAAGCCTCAGAAGCAGAATGGCGCGAAGCGCAGTCGCGTGTGGCACAAGACCAACTGTCTGCCGTTCAGGCCGACAACAATTACCAACTGGCCCTACTCGACCTCAGTCAGTTGCTGGAACTGCCTTCTCCGGATGACTTCCGCATCGTTTCACCTGAAGTAGACGAACAAGCCCTGACTGCTTCGCTCACCTCACCGACTGAAATCTATTCACAGGCGGTACTTTCAAAACCTTCAATCCTTGCTGCACAATATCGTCTGGAAGGAGCACGGCACAACATTCGTATTGCCCAAAGCCGATATTATCCGCAATTGAACTTCGGTGCCGGCCTGAGTACGAACTATTATAATGTCTCCGGACGGGAAAACGGGAACTTCGGTGCACAGCTGAGAGACAACTTCAGCCAGTATATAGGTCTTTCTCTGAGCATTCCTATCTTCAACCGGTTCAGTACCCGCAATCAGGTGAGAAGCGCACGCATCCAGCAAAGCAATCTGAACTGGCAGCTGGAAGAAAGTAAAAAGACACTCTACAAAGAAATCCAGCAAGCTTACTACAATGCTCTGGGTGCTGAAAGCAAATTGCAGAGCAGCCGTACGGCCGATGAAGCAGCCGAAGCCTCCTTTCTCCTGATGAAAGAGAAATATGCCAACGGGAAAGCTAATGCTACTGAATATAACGAAGCAAGAACAAACTGGATGAAAGCCGTATCCGATCGTATTCAGGCCAAATACGACTTTATCTTCCGGACCAAAATTCTGGATTTCTACAAAGGTGTTCCTCTCACCTTATAAAGCATAATATATGACCCTTCGATGCCCCGTAATCTGTCTTAATACAGAATTACTTCACACCGTTTTAACAATTAAAAGATTAAAATGGGAGTAAGAAAAGTACCTCATCGTAAGTTTAGCGTTGATTTTAAAC